>Ga0310690_10000933_pt1 | contig 56597 bp, 71 predicted proteins | sample AusTroGonzalo_MG_2_FD_207661 | JGI IMG/M metagenome (GOLD analysis project Ga0310690, IMG submission 207661) | Bovine rumen microbial communities from tropical cattle in Woodstock, Queensland, Australia - Gonzalo_04 (v2) (version 2) | ecosystem: Host-associated > Mammals > Digestive system >... | reverse complement strand
TTTTCAAAAAGGGGGTGAAGAAATGCCATACAAGAAAAGTCCTGCCAAGCCGTTTCAGAGCATGGAGAGATTGCTTAACAGCTATAAAATCAACGCTCCTGCTTTGGCAAGGATATTAGGAGTATCTGCTCCAACGGCAAGATACAAGTTAAACAATCCAGAGGAATTCAAGTTTAAGGACATGGCGCTTATTTCAAAGAAAGCGCACATTCCGATGGAGCAACTTCGTGAAGCGATAAAGGAGTAACGCCTATGTCTAAGTTATGCAGAACTAAATGTAAATCAGAGAGCGACTGGCTTGAGACTCGGCTCAAAGGAATCGGTGGAAGCGAAGCTGCGGCTATCGTCGGAAAGTCAAGTTGGATGTCATCAAGAGATCTGTGGGAGTTAAAAGCAGGATTAAAAGCGCCAAAGGATATTTCTGGAAACATATTTGTCGAGCAAGGCAAACGTATGGAAGGAGCAATCCGAGAACTCTACAAAGCCTACCGACCAGAATACAAAGTGTCCTATCACAAGTACGATCTTTTGTTTCAGAAAGACAGACCTTGGTTATTCGCAACTCTGGACGGAGAAATCACGGATGACAAAAAGCGAAAGGGGATTCTTGAGGTTAAGACCTCAACACCACAAAGTCACGAAGCGTGGTCTCAATGGGACTGTCAGATACCACAGCATTATCTGATTCAGATACTTCACCAGTTGCTCGCCACTGGATGGGACTTTGTGGATTTAACGGCACTATTAATCAACAAAGACGATGACTTCTTTGTTCGCACATATCGGTTTGAACGGGCTGATTGCGAAGAAGATTTGGCGTGGCTTTTGTCGAAAGAGGAAGCATTTTGGGAGTCTGTTCAAAACAAGATATTGCCACCAATGACATTGGTTTTCTAAAGGGGGTTTATATGGCTGAGAAAAACTTATGTTCGATATTACTTGTCTTACTATTTCTATTTCTATGCATTAGCAGATGTGGGGGATAAACAAATGATAGTTACGGTTTTATATTACGACCCCATGTCGGATTCATACTGTGGAAACCCATATACATACTACTGCAACTTCCCAGTTGTCAAGAACCAAAAGGTTCTGGCTCCGTGCGCAAAGAATGGAACGGTAGTTCTTAGCAAAGCAATTATATGGGATACAGACTTGCCGGAATCGGTAATCAAAGACGAATGGAAATACAAAGTAAAAGAGATAAAGGAGTTGGATAAGGAATGAGAAAACAGGTACAGAAACAGGTTCTTGAACATTTAAAGGCTAATGGTTCTATCACATCTTTGGAAGCGTTTGAAAGATACAGGGCTACAAGGTTAGCGAGCGTAATTCACAGACTTAGAGACACATACAACATCACAACGATAATGATGGAAAGCAATGACGGCGGTGCGCAGTATGCAAAATACGTCTTTCTCGGAACGAAAGAGGGTGAATAAGTTGGCAGAGATTAATTTTCAGATTGACAGCGCCGCATTACAGACCATTCAAAACACCGAATTAAAAGCGAACTTTGAGGAAACAAAAGAAGCATTGGCAGAAATCGTTTATCCCTATACGAAGCTTATCGTTTCCGAGGATGCAATTTCTTCCGCAAAGAGCGACAGGGCAAAAATCAACAGGCTGAAGCTGAATATCGACAGCTACAGAAAGATGGTCAAGGCTGCGTACAACGAGCCATACAAGCGTGTAGAAGAGAAGTTCAAAGAACTTACGGCGATTTGTGATACAGGAATAAACAACATAGACGGACAGGTTGCCGAATATGAAAAGAAACGCAAGGACGAAAAGCTGTTCCTGCTCAAAGAGTATTACAAAAATGCAGGCAAGAAGAACCCAGAGTATTGCAGTTTCGAGTTTGCTCTTCATCCGAAATGGGATTTGAAAGGCACGACATTAGAGCAGTGCAAATGCTACATAGACAACGCAATACAGAAAGTAGACAGCGAGGTATTTGCAATCAAGGGCATGCACTCTGAGTGGGAAACCGCTATGCTTGCTGACTATCAAAGAACGCACGACATGTTATCTGCCATGGAAGTGCATGAACGCATGACAAGAGTAAGTCAGCAAGAATCAGAGCGCAGGAAGAAAGAGCAGGAAGCGTTTGACGCTAAGCCAATCCAGAAACCACGTATTGATTCTTCTGAAGAAAAAGAGCCTGTCTATATAGCATCCTTTCGTGTGTACGGGACTTTAGAAGAAATAAACGCAGTTCAAAGATACTGTACGAACCATGGAATCGAACTGATTTATGACGGCAAAGAAAAGACAGATAAGCCGATTGAGGTATTGCTATGAAGACGATTAAGTTCACAGTGTTTGGAAATCCGAGAGGAAAAGGAAGACCGAGGGTCGTAAGCCGCAATGGTTTTGCAAAAGCATATACTCCGCAGGACACAGCGTCTTATGAAAACCTTGTCAGAGTAGAGTATGAACTACAAACAGAGCGTTACCGATTCGATGACAATTCGTTTCTCGGAATGAGGATAGACGCTTACTATTCCATACCGAAAAGCGTTTCAAAAAAGCGCAGAGCCATGATGCTGAATGGAGATATCCGCCCTGTTAAAAAGCCCGATTCGGACAACGTTATCAAAATAATCGCAGATTCTTTGAATCAGATCAGTTACAAGGATGACACGCAAATCGTAGATTGTCGTTGCTGTAAGTATTATTCTGACGAGCCACGAGTTGAAGTAACCATCAAAGAATTAGGAACATGTGAGTAAGGGGATTTATGTATTGCAAGGGGGACGACAATGAATGTTTGGGATTTGGACATAGTTAAGTCTGCGTACAAAGCAGTTCTTCCGTGGAACTCGTTAGATGCTTCCGTTAAGTTCAGCTATAAAACGGACGACCAGAAACTAATAGACAGGTGCTGTAATTGCCCATATTCGGAGTGCTATAACTGCATTTCATCACGGGCAAAAGAGCCTCCGAAGTACAACATGTTTGTCGCCCTGTTTTACGAGAATGCTTCGGCAGAAGAAATCTGTTCTAAGTTACATATTAGCAGGTCAACGTATCACAATTATAAAAACAAATTAGCAAAAGGAGTATTGGTATGAAGGCAGGAAATTCAATTACAAAACAGGCATTACAAAAATCACAGCCATCATCGAAACAGAGCGTTTCATTTTCAGATCTTATAAATTCACCGTCATGGAAATCCATGATTGTTAAGTCACTTGGAGACCCAGACAGGGCTGCGAACTTCACATCTACGCTTATCAGCATCGTCAGTTCTAACGACCAACTGAAAGATTGCGACCAAGGTTCTATTATTTCAGCCGCTTTGCAGGGCGAAGCGCAGAAGCTTTCTCTCGCTTTACAGCAGTACAGCGTTGTTCCGTATAACGAAAAGGGCGTAATGAAAGCAAGATATCAGATTTCATATAAAGGAATTCTTCAGCTTGCGCAGAGAAGCGGAGAATATAAAAAGATTAAGGTTCGTGATGTGCGAAAAGGTGAATACAAAGGCGTAGACCGTCTTACTGGTGATCCTATCATCGACTTTCTTCCAGACGGAGAACGTGAGAATTTACCGCTTGAAGGATTCTATGCGTACTACATTCTTCACAATGGATTTATGAACGACCTGTATTGGTCTCACGAGAAAATCTTAAACCATGCAAACACATATAGTCAGCCATTCAAGGGAAAAAAAGAACTGTACGAACAGATGAACGAAGGGAAGGTCAAGAGACCAGAGAGCGGAAGCCCTTGGTTTGCAGAGCCGTTGTCCGAACCGCATATGAAGATGTGCCGTAAGACGTTAATCCTTCAGTTATTTAGAGACGGTATTGCTCCGCTTTCCATCGAAATGCAGAGAGCGTTCAAACGTGAACAGGTTTTGGAATCCGGCGGTTATTTTGTCTCTGCTGATGACCCAAGCATTATTGAAGCAAATACGGTTAGTGAAGACCAGATTGTAGCTGATGTTGATGCTGAGACTGGAGAAATCTTAGAGCCTCAGACGAAAGGATCTAAACAGATGACAATAGACGATATGACAGGTAAGGAATAATTTAAAATAATTTTGGTATGTAGGGAAGCTTCGGCTTCCTTGCATATCTGCATTATGAAAGAATGAGAGGTATTTGTTTATGTTCGATGGTGGATTTTTCAGAGGAAAATCATTCACAAGCGATGACCAACAAAGAGGGAATAATGCGGAATACTTTTTTGCAATAGCATGGGGGAGTCTTATTGCCGACCCGAAAGTACAGATGTTTAACAAGAGAAAAACATCTTTCACAATAAAGTACCACACGAAGTCGTATCTTAATGTAGTTATATGGGGAGATACAGAGTCTGCTATCGTGTCGAGTTCTCTTGAAAAAGGAGATATGGTTGTCTGCTTCGGGACAGTCAGAAGAGAGGACTATACCGTGCAGAAAGGAGAAAATAAAGGGCAGGTTAAAACATGGGTAGACTTCAACTGCCAAGTGGTGATACCAATGACAACAGTTCTGTTTTCCGTAGCAGCACAATCTTCTGATGCCTTAAACAAAATCATTGACGAAGAAGAAGCGTCTAAAGGTTCGGATGCCTTCGAGAGCGTATCAGATTTTGAAGAACAGGAAGAAGCCGAAGATTACTCTGTTACGATTTGACAAGGCGGTGATGGATATGACAGAAAAAAGATACTACTGGTTGAAACTCAAGCGTGACTTTTTTAAGCGGCATGACATTCAAATTATAGAGGACATACAACCAAACGGAAAGGAATATGTTTTGTTTTATCTTAAACTTATGGTTGAAAGCATTGACCATGACGGAGAATTAAGGTTTAGCGATACAATTCCATATAACGCAAACATGCTTGCTACAATCACAAGGACAAATCCAGATATCGTAAGAAGCGCATTGAAGGTACTTGCGGAGTTTGGAATGGTTGAAATCCTTGACGACCAGACTATATATATGTCTGCCGTTGAAAGCCTTATTGGGTCTGCTGCTGACAACGACCACGCAAGGAGACAACAGAGGTATCGAGACAGAAAGAAACAGATTGCCTTGGAACAAAAGGATTATAGCGTCACGAAAAGTGACGCATGCGTGACGCAGTGTGACAAAAAAAGTGACGAGAGTAAGAGTATAGAGAAAGATATAGAGAAAGATATAGAGAATAATAAGCGTTTTTCACCGCCGACTGTCGAAGAAGTGCAGGCATATATTGACGAAAAAGGATATAACGTTAATGCAGAAATGTTTATCGACTTTTATCAGAGCAAGGGATGGGTTGTCGGAAAGTCACCGATGAAAGACTGGAAAGCCGCAGTAAGGACATGGGATGGAAAGCGCAAAGAAGAACAGAAATCGAAAAAGAAGAAGAACGATTTATCGGATAACATGAAACACACATACGATTTGAAAGAGTTAGCAAGGAGAGCAAAAGAATGAGCAATTTAATGCTGACATTAGATGACGCAATTTCTGTCGCAAAGAGATATTCAGACATGGACGAGGATATACTTCGTCAGGAATTAGAGCAGAAGTGTTGGGTAAGATTGAATAAAGAGGATCCGTTTGAAAGCATTACTGGATTAATCATGGATATAAACCCAGAAGAGATAACGAACCAGATAAAAAGGGATAACCTTAAAGGATGGTGCATAGGAATTCAAGCTAATATGCAGTTAGAACTGATTCAGATAAGGAGAGCAAAAGAATGAACGGAGAAAAATATTACATCTTTACGTTTGGAAGCGGTCAACTTTATGAAGGACGATATGTTCGTGTCAAAGGCGATTACGAAACCGCAAGACAAAAGATGGTCGATAGATACGGATTAAACTGGGCGTTCCAGTATTCGGAAAAAGAATGGGCTGACTGGTTATCAAGAAAACCTATTTGGATTCCGACAGAAACAGAACTTGAAGTAATTTTATAAAGGAGAACAAGAATGAGCGAACAAAAGAAATGGGATCTGAAGTATTGCCGAGGTTGCGTACACCTTTGTTTTACGGAAGCAGATCAGGATGTATACAAAAATGTTTGCAGCAGATTGGACAGCGCAATGTTTAACGGAGAGAGTACAGACGGTCGTTTCTGCGAATATCGTGATATCAAGTATAAAAAGGAGAAATGAAAATTGAAGCACGTTGCCGTATATACTGGGACTAAGAAACTTTATGAGCGAATGGTTGTAGCGGTAAAGTCGCTGATTTACAACTCCGATGTAGATAAGATCTATCTGCTGATTGAAGACGATGAATTCCCCTACGAACTGCCGGACTTTGTGGAATGCCGCAACGTTAGCTACCAGACATACTTTCCACCAGACGGAGTAAACATGGGTTCACCATTTACCTACATGGCAATGATAAGGGCAGTGTTGTGTTATTACTTTCCAGATTTAGACCGAATCTTATCTTTGGACGTAGACACCATTGTGGTACGGGACATTTCAGATATATGGGATTTGCCGATAGAAGACTTTTACTTCTCTGCTTCACAGGAACCGAGTCGGTGCAAGGACGGAGAGTTTTACAGCAACATAGGGGTATGCCTGTATAACCTTGAAAAACTAAGGGACGGAACGGCAGACAAGGCAGTAGAGGTTTTGAACACAAAGACCAGAATGTTTCTGGAGCAGACGGTAATGAACCAGTTGTGCCAAGGACACATCCTTGATATGCCGTCTGAATACAACGCAAACCGATACACGATTCCGACACTGGATCCGAAAATCGTACACTATGCTTCGATTAAGGACTGGACGGAATACAGTGATTACAAAGACTATGAACAGATGTCATGGGACGAAGTTCTAAGCAAAAGGAACAAGGAGAGATAAATGTTTAAACGAGACTCGATGGAATGGGTTGAAGGAGCAGGTTGGGTAGACAAGCGGCTATCTGACAAGGCAAACTATGACAACCTTGGTGAAGGATGGGGATTCATCATCAGCTTTATGAGAGCGTTTCCAGACTTCATACAGGATTTGCTTCGTGACGAAGAAGCAGACTATGAATTGACCTTGATTCAGCGAGTCATAATGAGAGCAAAAGCGAGACACCAGTATTGTGATATAACTGGTTGCCGTGGAGTTACAAAGTCCTATTGTTCCGTGAATGAAGAAGCGGACGAAATGCTGTTATATCCGGGCATTAAGACGGCATATTTCGGACCATCCTATAAGCAGACAGCAAAGATTGGTTCTCAGACATTCCGTCAAATACAGAAAGATTATCCGGCATTGGCAGAGCATTTTATCGTCATGGCAGATTCAGCAGACAAATTTGAATTTAAGTCACATATGGATTCATCGTTTGTTATAACGGCATATCGTGGTAACAACATCCATAAAGTAGTGGCAGAGGAAACAGCACAGGAAGAACAGCCAAGGTTTGACGAGGAAGAATACAAACGGGTTGTTCTTCCTGCTGTACGTTTAAGATACAAGATTCGTGGAAAGAAGAGCCACACATATATCTCTTTCAAACAGCATACGATTACATCCGCAGGGCGAAGGCAGAACTTCGCATACGAAACACGATGCAGGCATTACCAGATGATGGAACGTGGAGAGAGCGCTTTTGTTATGGACATACCGTTTGACGTTCCGCTTCTTTGCCAGATGCGACCGATTGGATGGGCTGAAACTTTACGGTCTGAACTTACGCCGGATGAATGGGCAAGAGAAATGGAAAGCCGTTATACTGGAGCAGACCAGAATCCGCTTATACCAGATTCTACATTGACGGAGAGCAGGACGCTTCTGACCATGGAAGAGCATCATTGCTGTAAAGACCTTAATAATAGAATATCAATAGATGATGTGTTTTATATTATAGGATATGACGTATCTTATGCAGATGGAGCAAATAATGCGAAGTGTGCCTGCGTTGTCGTAAAATGCACAAAACAGAAAGAATGGATGAAGCGTGACAAATATCTGAAACAGGTTGTGTGGATAGATGACTGGCTCCCAAAAACACCGATGGAGCAGGCAAGCAAGCTGAAACAGATTTGGTATAGATATTGCTACCAAGGTCATTTTGCATATATAGTATGTGACGCATGGCAATATGGTAGTGCTGTTGTTCAGGCGCTGATGATGGATCTTGGAGACGGTCTTAACCCGCTCTGCACATATAACCACATGCTTTATACGGAGTATGAACTTCAGAACGCTTTGCCTATCGTGTATCCAGTAAAAGCAGGTGGCGCAGGAACTACAGACCCAGACGCAGAAATGATACGAAATGCAGAGATACAGTTTGACAACCATAACGTTGAATTGTTGACATCGAATTATGGAGACGGTATTGAAGCATATAAAAAGATACATCGGATCAAAGACGATAAATACGATTATGTGATATATAATCCGTACAAGAAAACAAACGAACTGGTTGGGCAGATTCAGAACCTGAAAAAAGCGCAGAGTGCAAGTGGAGTTTCAGAAAAAAGAATCTCAAATAAGATTCAACGAGATAGTTGGTCTGCGCTGAAATATGCTTTAAGGCTTGCACAGATACTCGAAAGGACGTACCTGATGAAGTCAAGACCTGCAAGCGACTGGGATGTGCTTCTGAAAAAATACGAGGGAAACAATCCTGCACCAACTGTCGGAGAAGGAAAGATGACACGAATACCAATTAAGAGGACAGGCGGAAGAACAAGATGACAACAAACAAAGGAAAAAAGAAAAAGCAATACAATCTTTGCGCTTTTAACAGCACAGAAGAATCTGTGGAGTTTGCAACTAAACAGAGATTTTCAAGAATAACTTCGGAATATACACTTATATATACCGACAATACGAATATAATAGATGATTCCGTCTGCCAACCGTATATTATAATCAAAGAAAGTGAAACAGGCTGTCTGACAGACGAGGATAGAGACTGGCTATTAAGTTGTAATATCGTAATTATTGCAGAAGAAGCAGTCAAACATAAGGAACTAATACTTAACGGAATGTCAGACACCATAAAGAAACTTGAAAAAGCACTTGAAGCCGAGAAGCAAAACTTATCAGATAACGAATAAAAATGGGCGCACCGTCAAGAGAATTAACAGAACTTCGATATGCTACTTTTCCTGAGATAACGGAGAAGATTAGAGACTTATCGCAAAGATACGGAACATTACCGATGACAAGCATTGTTAATGCTTTCAGCACAATCGGAATTGACCCTGTAATTAATGACCCTTACATTCAAAACGTAAGAGTAAAAGGAATCGGCTCTCGTGCTAAGAAATATAGCAAACCGCAAGTCGAGCAGATGCTTGATAATGTGGATAATAACGAACTGCCGATAAGGGAAGTTGAGAAACAGTTAGAATTCACAAGCTATCCTCTTTTTCATACACGGGTTGTTTATCAGAACCTTTTAACATATCATAATTATATCGCTCCATTCCTCGCAGACGAAAGAGACACGAAAAGAGACGACTTCTGGAGAGAATGGAAACTTCTTGAAAAATTAAGAACAGAATTTCGGTTCAATTCATGCGCCCATGAAATAACTGGGCAGGCACTTCAAGAGGGTAAAGTATTTTACTATCCGAGATACAGCGTTGATAAGGCACACAACAAAGTGAACCATGCCTTCATGCAACAGCTTCCGTCAAATCATACTAAAATCATAGGATTCAATAACAAATCTAAATATACGCTTTCTTTTGACATGATGTATTTCACAAAAGAAGGTACAGATGTAAGACAGTTCGGAGATTTGTTCATCCCGTATTTAGAAGACTTCTTCAATGCGGTTACGCCTGCACCGAAAGGAACAGGAACAAAACTTATCTATGCGTCTGACACGAAGATAAATCTTTCAGAAGTAAAAACGGACAAGGTTGATGCATACTACCAGAATGGGAAATGGTTTTATTGGGTATCGCTCCCAATAGACAAAGTGTTTACTTTTGAGGTAGACGATGTAATTAGAGAAGTAGTTACTCCATTTACTGGGCTACTGCTTGACATGCTACAGTTGAGCCAGTTAGAAGCTTTACAGCTTGAGCTATTAGAAAACCCGTTAATCGCCATTCTTACTGGTGAGATTCCGTACTTTGAAACAAAAGATTCAAACGTAGCAGACCAATACAAGCTGTCCAATGCAGGACGTATGTTGTTTGAATCGCTCTGGTATCAGATGACGGCAAGAACAAACACTGGCGGTATCGGTCTTTATGCCGCTCCGTTTAAAGATATGAAGCTTGAGACGCTGCCGGAAGCACCGAACGCTACGAACATCGTTTCGTCTGGATACAAAGACGTTATGAACAAAGCAGGTCTTAGCGGAATTATTCCGTTGAGCGACGATGCAAGGGCAGGAATCGCTCAGATTAGCTTTTTGATTGAGTCACAGTTCCCGAAGACGATTTACCGTTGCTTTGAACGTATGATGGACGTAATCATTGAGAATCTTAATTTGAAATACGACTGGCGCTTCCATATGTTCGGAGACCTTGCAACTGATGAAAAGCTTCGTGAAGAAAGCAAGAAAGAAATGCAACTTGGAATCCTTCCATCTAACGTGATTTATAATGCACTTCACGATAGAAGCATTATCGAGGACATTTCGTGGAGCGATGCGATTGTAAACAGCGACCTGCTGATGAAGAGAATACCATTAACCACGAGTTATACGCTATCAAACGATGCAGGACTTCCACCATTAGGGAAAAGGCAAACAGATATAAGCAAAGATGAAGGTGGGAGACCGAGAAGTGAAGAGGTTACAACCGACGGTCAGGAAGGCGACAAAGATTCGTTTGGTGATGCGAGGTTTACCACATGAGCAGGGATCAGATGACGAGACAATTTATTATCAGAGAGGATATTAATCTAATCAACAATGCCCTTTCAAACGGATATGATATTTCGATTAGAAGGACAGACGGTGGGATAAAGATACTTAAAGAGCAAGCAAGGGTATTGAAGCAGAGAGAAGTAAAAAGGACAGACGCAAGCCTATGCGAGCAGGAGAGAACAATAGCGCAACGAAATCGGACATAAGATACAACCAACTCGTTGAGATTTTAGGGAAAGACTTAGCGTTGTTTTGCATGTGCGCAGTCACAAACGTAGCATATGACCCAGAAATAGAACATGTAAGTTTTGAGGATTATAAAGAACAGTCTAAAGGCAAAAGATTTAAGGACGGTGTACTCGAAGTAAAAACAGAACCTGTTGACGGCGTAAAGATGAAAGAAGTCTGGCGCAAGAAATGGGGAATTGGAAACGAAGAGAAGCCGTATACTGTAGAAGATTATCAGGCTTTAGACGAAACATTTGAAACATATGCTTCACGACTGAAAAGAGCCGGAGGCATGGACGCATTACAGGAAGACACATTGAGAGTGTGCAGCCGAATGAGGCTTGAAGCAGACAAGGCTCTCGCAAAAGGTGGCAAAGACAATATTGGAATTGCGTCCACCCTAAACAAACTAATTCAAGACAACCTTTCTTCAGAACAATTAAGAAAGAAAGACGCAAAACCGATAGAGACCGCACGAATAGATGGAATTGTTGATGCGATAACAAAGAAGTATGGCGTGTCGATCGAAATGACAAGAGAAGAAGCGGTCGAGGTTTGCTCAAGATGGTTAATGAGCCACAAGTATCCGATGACAATGGATGCCGCAGAACACGTTCTTCTGTCCATCATTAACTGCACGAGAGGAAATAACGACCTTCCAGAATTTGCCGAACTTCCAGAGGAATATAAATTTGCGGACGCAATGAAATATGAGTTTGCGAGTTCACCAAATGATGACGAGAAAGAAGCATATAAATACCTCGGAATACATAGAAATGACGTAAATATATTTAACGACATATAGGATATATCCTATAAATACAGTCCTTCATAAGAGTGGTTATGAGGCAGAGCGAGTGGGCTTATCCAACGGCGAGTACCGTTGGGTAAGCCCTTTTTCGAAAACAGGAGAAACAAAATGGAAGATACATACAGAAGTTTTACTGGCGAGATAAAGAATCTTCAAAAGAAAAACGATTTTATTTATGAAGTTGAAGTATGGCTCATAAGCGACAAGGTTAATCGCAACAACTGGTTGTTTACGAATCTTAGCGCAAACAAAAACCAGTTCGCAGGAACGCCGTTGCTTATTGCATACGTAAATGAAGGTCAGAAGATCGGAGACGGTCACAACTTCGAAGTAGTTCACGATGCACAAGGAAATGAAATCGCTTCTTTTACGGACGCAACAGCCGAACGAATCATTGGCATGTTGTCGGAGGATACAAACGACATCCGAATCGAATACACAGATGACGGAACGCAGTGGGTTGTTGCAAAAGGATTCATCTGGAAGTGGTACGCACAGGAAGCCGTAGAAAAGATTGAGCGTGACGGGCATATGGGAAGAAACATGAGCATTTCCATTGAAGCACTTGTCACGAAGAACCATTTTAACGAGGTCGGTGTTGAAGTTGAGGATGAATATACCGTTCTCGGAACAACAATCCTTGGAGATGGCGTAACTCCGGCGGTAGCAGGAGCGCACATCAAAGCATTACAAGAGTTAGCAAGCGAGTTCGAAGAAGTAAAATTGAGAGCCGCTTCCTATATGGGCAATGAAGCAGAAGAAGAGGCTGAAGAGGAAGAAGAAAAAGAAGAGCCTGAAGCCGAAGAACCAGAAGCCGAAGAACCCGAAGAAACACAAATCGAAAATAAGACGCAAAAATCTAACGAAAAGGAGTCGAAAACAGTGAAAGCATTTAGTAAGAAACAAATCGCTGAACTGTCCCAGAAATTCGATGGATATACAGTGCTTTCCGCAGCGCAGGACGAGTCCGGCATCCATGTTGCTCTTATGTCTGCTGACGGATGTACCGCTGTATACGACATGGAAACAGCCGATGATATGGTTTACGCTGAGAAGATTCGCAAATGCGAAACTCAGACCATGTTCACTGGCGAAGGATGGGAATTGGCAGTGGATTCGTGCGACCTGACTGACACATTAGCGGCGGCTGTTATTAATGCGAACGCACAGCTTGAAACGGCGAACGCTGATCTGGCAACGGCAAAAAGCACGATTGAATCCATGACCAACAAGGAGATGAAGCGCAGAGTTTCCGCAGCAAAAGCAAAAGCACTGTCCACTCTGGAAGCCTTTAATGCAAACCGTGAGAACAAGATTGATTCTAAGATCCTTACTAAGATCAACGAAGCAATCGACAACGGCGAGTATTCCGAATGCGAGAACGCTGAAGGTGAGTGGTGCGGTGAAGAGCAGGTCTGCGAGAAGGTTCTGGCGGCTTGTGCTTCCGAAGTCATGGAAATGGACAAACAGTCCGCTATGGCACGGAATTCCGAGTTTGTTTGGGATTCTGTAAACAAACGGACACCGAGCGGCAATAACGATGTGCAGTCGTTACTGTCCAAATTCGGCATTAAATAAAGTACACAAGTAAAGGAGATACGAACAATGGCATTCTTATCAAGCACTGCGTTCGAAGCCCGTGTAACGAACAATGAATTCAACGGTCTGTGCAACATCACTGGTAAGTATCAGGTTGCAAGTGCAGACGCTGACTGCTCTGCCGGACTGCTTTGCGTAAGGGGCGACCTGCTTCCGTGCGAAGGATTCGGTTCTACGGTCTTCAATGAAAACGCATTCTATATGGCTTCTGCTGCAGGTACAGAACTGGCTACCGAGCCGATTTATGCTTGCAATATGTACGAAGCACAGATGGCAACTGTAAAAGGCAATGAATATTTTATCGGCACTGAAACGCTTGGTCTTGGCGTTCCGGCAGGACGTTATGGTACGTTCACCCAGATCATCTTTGACGGCGTTCACAAGTATCGCTTCGGAATTGGTAACCTGACCAACGCCCTTAGCGATAACGGCTATGCTGTTCTTGCGGCAGGTGGAATGATTTCCGCTACCGATTCTGCTCCGAGTGACGCAGGAACTCCGTACTTCAAAGTTATGGGTTCTGGTGCGTTCGTTGAGGGTACGCAGAACAGCTTCGGTTATGTCGATCTGGAAGCACACGTTGCTTAAAGCCGAAGCGAGAAAGGAGAACAATAACAATGGCGAAATTATCACTTAACAGTATTCCTTCTTCTGTATTCGAAGTTCGTGCGAACGATTCCACCAACTCCGCTGAAACCCGTGCGAGTATCGTTGGTCTGGGTCGTCTGCTTGCTTATGAATACGCCCGTAAAGGTACAGATGTAATGCGTAAAGCACTGAATACGGCGAACGATGTTCCCGAAGCAATGCTGACCGCTACACAGTACAAACAGACTAACGAAGAGTTCAGAGCGCAGGCTATGCTTTTCGCAGCCCAGAGAGCCTGTGAAGCTACTGGACAGGAAGCACCGACCAGTTTTGAAGATCTGAAAAGACAGGGCAGACGCTTTGCGAACAACAGCCTGTTCTTCAAGGCACTGGCGGCTATTATCCAAGACGTAATCACCCCCATCTTTCCGGCAGTTTACAGCGAAGCAGTTGATATCTTTGCAGACACTGTAGAGGTTGGCTTTGGCGAAACCTATCAGATGTCCATTGATAGCAATGATATTTTAATCTTCCAAGATGCCGCATGGGGAACTCAGAGAAGCATTCCGGCAAACCGTCTGTATAGCAAAGACATCACCCTCAATCCGCAGCCGAGAAGCTGTATGCTCAAGGCTAAATGGGTACAGCTTGTATCCAACGGTTGGGACTTCGGTCGTTTCTTTGTAAACCTGACCGCAGGTATGTATGCGAAGACAATGGGCATCTGGAACGAGTGCCTTACCGCCGCTGCTTCCAACACTGCCCTTGTTCCGAGTGGTCTGAAGTACAACTTCTCTGCTCAGAACTGGATCACTCTGGCTAACAAACTTGCCGCAGTGAACAACACCCGTATTGACAACCTGATTGGTTACGGTAATGCCGTAGCACTTTCCAAGGTTCTTCCGACCCAGTCCACTGGTGCAACCAACGTGAACATGGACGCTGCAATCATGACCCTTCTGGGTGCTGATTATGTCCGTGCCGGATACCTTGGTGAGTATCTGGGCGTTAAACTGCTTCCGCTGACTGATGTAGTCATTCCGGGAACGCAGAACGGAAATGTAACCACAATGCTTCCGGCTGACAAAGTATGGATGCTTGCTTCCAACAGACGTAAACCGATGACCATCGCTTACAATCCCGAAGGTGGAATCACATTCGAAATGGATCCGCTTCAGACTGGCGACTTCGAAATCGGCATCAACATGACGTTCTGCATCGAAGCCCTTGCAACCTTCATCAGCAAGGCAGGACTTGTTACCATCGCTTAATACCGATAGGTTTCATAGTTTTTCTTCACCATATTCCTTACCAACGGGGAGAGCCGTAAAAACACTCTCCCCACCATGCCAAGATAGCTTAGTTCGGCAGAGCGATTCCCGTTTGTTTTAAGCGGAAATAGACACGGGTTCAAATCCCGTTCTGGCAATTAAAACAAAACCGTGAACTTAGAAGAGAAAAGGAGAAAAGTCATGGCGAATACAACCACAAGAAAAACAACCACAAAGAAAACCAATGAAACTAAGCAGACAAAAACAAGACAAGCTAAAGCAGTTGCTGAAGTCGAAGAGTCAAAAGCAGTTGAACCTGTCGCAGAAGAAACAGCAACAGTCAGAGTCGAATCCGAAGAAGCAAAGGTCGTAGACCAGAAGGAAATCGAGATTGAGAATCTGAAAGCCCAGATCGAACAGCTTAAACAGCTTGTCAGTGAAGCACAGACACAGACACCACAGCAGATCATCGTGAGTGCAGACAGCGGAGAACGGGTCTGGTTCTTATGGATGGCAGACGTAGCGGACGACAACGTAACGCTTATCGGAGAGCATGGCGAGTACGGACGAATCGTAGGCAAGACGGGCAGCTTCTATGTTCCGAAGAACGACCTGTCGAGGGTTCTGGACACAGCGAACCGATACTATCTCCAGAACAGATGGATGATTGTTGTCAGCGGTCTGGACGAGGACGAGAGGGAAGCACTTGGCGTTAATTACAAAGAGGGAGAACTTCTTGACCAGAAAGCATTTACAAGAATCACGGAACTTGACCACGACACACTGTTTGAAATCTTTCCGGCACTGTGCGAAAGCCATAAGGAAATGATTGCAAGCAGATACCACGAAGCATATGAGAACGGCAAGAAGATTAACCGTCAGACCGTACTTGATCTGAACAAAATCTTTCCGAGTCCGGCATTCACAGACATCATCGAACGGATGAACGAGGAAGAATTAAAACCACAAAAGTAAGAGGGAATGAAAAATGACATCGGCAGAGGGACAGGAATTATTACAGCTTATTATAACATCCATAGTTGGGACGGGATTACTGACCACCGTAATCAATATCATATCGAATGCTATCCAGAACAGGAAGAGCCGATTGAAGAATGTTGAAGAACAGTTGAACAAGGTGGAACAACAGCTATCCGAAATCCAAGATAAGCAGAAGCTGTCCGAGAAAGACGCATTGCGAACACAGCTATTGCTGATGATCTCTGACTATCCAGAAGAAACAATGGATATCCTCAAACTTGCCGAACATTATTTCAACAACTTACACGGAAACTGGACGGCGACTCTGGTATTTAACCACTGGTTGCAAAAGCGAGGAATCGCCAAGCCGGAATGGTTTCATTACCACGATGAAAAGGAAGAGTAAGGAAGACTTTCCAACGGGGGAAGAAAAACTATGACATTACAGATTCTGATTCCACAGTATATGGAAGACGAAACGATTATTAAACCGCTCCTTGACAGTATTGAAATACAGCAAAGCGTAGACCTTGCAAACGAGGTCGGTGCAGTCATCGTAAACGATGGGACAGACGTACATTTATCCAGAGAGTTCTTGGACGGATACACGTTCCCCATCGAATACCATTTGCACGAACACAAAGGCGTATCGGCAACACGGAACGCTTGTCTGGATTATGCGACAGCAGACTATGTAATGTTCTGCGATGCGGACGATATGTTCTTTAACGCCTGTGGGCTGTGGATTATCTTCCGAGAGATAAAAAAAGAATTCGATTCAATGGTATCCATCTTTACGGAAGAGGTCAAAAGCAGAGAAACAGGTGAGATAAAGTATCTAAACCACGAGCGTGACAGCGTGTTTGTGCATGGAAAAGTCCACAAGCGACAGTACCTGATTGACCAGAACATCCGATGGAACGAAAGCCTGACGATACATGAGGACAGCTACTTCAATACGCTTTGCCAGATTTTAAGCAACAACGTGATTTATCTTGCCAGTCCGTTCTACCTGTGGAAGTGGCGTGACAACAGCATCTGCCGACACGACAAGAAATACATACTCAAGACATACTGCAATCTGATTGACAGCAATGACGCACTGGTGCAGGAACTTCTGGATCGTGGCGTAAAGGACAAAGCAGAAATGTTTGTTGCGACAAACGTGTTCAATTCCTACTACACGATGAACAAGGAAGAGTGGATCAACCAAGACAACAAGGAATACCGTGACAAGACGGAAGAACGCTTTACGGAATACTACCGCAAGTACAAAGACATCTGGGACGGTATGCCGCAGGAAACCAAAATGAAGATTTCCACCGTAGTCCGAAACCGCATGGTAATTGAAGGAATGCCGATGGAGTCGATAACTATAGACGAGTGGCTCAAAAGGAGATAGCGAGCATGGTAACAGTAGATAATTTGACAACGACTTACAATGGCTTGTCAACAGACCAGAAGCCAAACTTTGTTCATAACGGCGACAAGTATAGAGAACTGGATACGGGCAAGACCTATATCTATAACGAAACAGGAAGCGAATGGGTAGAAATGCCCACTTCTTCTGGTGGTAGTTCTGGTGGCAGTTCATCTGGCGGTGGAATCGTCTTTGTTGAGGGAACTATTACAGATGAAGAGAATCAAATAATCACGCTTAATGCATCTTTCAACGATATTATAGGGTATTTAGATTCTGGCAATCTCGTTGCAATAACATATTCTGTCTCTTATGACGATGAATATGGAATCGGAAGCACACTTCGGTGTGCGGTTGTTACTGAAGTTTCAGAAGAGGAAGTTTCAGAAGAGAAACATTTTATGGTCGCAACCAGTTACGGTAATTTTTATAGCGAAGACCCCGATGAACCCATGGCAAACGGTGGCGTTTTACCCGGAAATTAATTGCAAAGGAGAATCAGCATGATTACGATAGATAACTTAACGACAGCTTACAACGGCTTGTCAACCGATGAAAAACCGACAGACGCAAGGAATGGCGACACGTTCTATGAGATTGATACAAAAAAGACCTATGCGTTTAACAAGGAAAGTGGTCAGTGGGGCGTACTGAAAACGGGCGGTTCTGGCGGTGGCGGTGCTTTGGTTGTTACGGAAACAGATGGAGATACTCTTAACAAAACATGGCAGGAAATCTATGACGCAATGAGTGCCGGAATTCCCGTTATGATTAAACACGGCGAAGAATCCAATGACGATGAACCGTCTGAAGAAAAGTCAGCAAAAGGAGAACCTGCCCGGGACGCAGAGTCAGCAGATGATATAATCCCAGTTTCACAGGTTCTGTCCGTCAGAACATATGATGGGGAATACTGGGTTGTATCGTTTTTATACCATTCCGGCTACGATTATATGCAGTATTGCTGCGATAGCCCAAACGACTATCCAATCCTTGACTAATAAACAGCAGATACAAGAAGGAGAACATGACCAATGGTTTTGAATGAGAAAGTATATCAGATTATCAAGTGGATTCTTTGCATAGTAGTGGACGCATTCATTCTGCTTCTTACTACGCTGACAAAGGCATGGCAGTGGGATATCCCGATTGAAGCTATCGTGATTACGATTACCGCAGTATCGACCTTCTTGGGCGTTATCCTCGGTATTTCGAACCATAACTATTACAACGGACAAGGTGGTGAGGAAGAATGATTAGTAACTGTTCAAGAGATGAGAGAGGATTGTATTCCGGCGGTCAGGCAGGTGACCAAGACGGCGGTGAATGGAGAATCTGTAGTTGGTACAACTACCCGTGGGGCGGTTGGCATTATGTTCTTCATCATCCGAAAGCCGAAGTACGCCATCTGATTGCTACTCTGGCAAAGGAAGCAGCAAACAACAATAACATCGGCTATGACCAGATGGAAAGATATACCTTCTGGCAACAGCTTTCGCAGTGCGGATACAGACCGAAAAACATTACCGTTCCTTGTGAAGCTGATTGCAGTTCCGGCGTAGCTGCGATCTGTAAAGCGGTCGGATACCTGCTTGGCGATGAGAAGATGAAAGCAATCAGTATCTATGCTTATACAGGAAACCTTCGTGCGGTACTGGCACAGGCAGGATTTGAAGTCCGTGGCGACAACAGATTTCTTACTTCTGACGCATATCTGTATGCCGGAGATATCCTTTTGAACGAGAACAACCATACCTGCACCAACGTGACCAACGGTTCGAAGGTGGACGAAGGTGAAAAGATTGAAGGATACAAATTCAAGACTGCCGAAGTAAAACAGGGCGATGAAAGCCTTGATGTATGGCGGTTAAAAGTAATCCTTAAATCGAGAGGGTTCTTTAACGGTTCTGTAGCCGGAGTAAACCAGAAGAAGTTTACCGCTTCCGTCAAGAAATCGGTCAAACTGTTCCAGATGAAAGCCGGACTGAAGCAGACGGGGATCTGCGACAGGGATACATGGGCTACGCTTCTTGGATTAGACATGAAGAACGGCTACTGGGTTCTGGAAGAAGTTAAAATCGGTGCGCTGAACAATAAGTCCGTGCTTCTCATGCAGGAATTCCTTAAAGGATTACCTAAAAACTACTATAAGGGAGCATTGAATTGGGACTTTATCGAGGATACAAAGAAATCGCTCATCAAGTTTTGCAAGGCAGCGAACAAGGGCGGTGCAAACCTGCGTACTGACGGCGTGTTCGATAAGGCGGTCGCCAAGTACATGATTGGATAAAACATATTCTCATTTTCTTTCAAGGGGAGATAGGACAAAGATGACAGCAATAGCAGAAGTTATAACTCAAGCCATGATTTATATAGATGATGTGCGCTTACAGGAGCAGCTTGCCACAAATCCGGCGCTGTTTTATCGCCGCATGTCTGATTATGTTGGTGCAGCTCTGCCGTTGCTGTCGAGTCCGCCCGAACTTCTCGATTATATAGAAAGTAAATATACAGAGCCTCAGTATGATGATTCTTCTTGGACAAGTACAGAAGAAAGCATCATTGACACCACTAACGAAGTGGAAACTGGGTGCATCGGATACGAACTTTGTAGCATTGTAACATATTCAGAGGACGGATTATATGTATATCCGTATGAAGATTTCACATATGACGCAGAAACAGGCATAGTAACGTTTGGAAGACAGGAAAATTCAGGCGTTGAGTATGAAATAAACTTCTATACGGATGGCGAAATGAGCGACCTTTCCAAGTCCATGGAAAGACTTTTCGGGCTTGCAATAGCCATTGTATGGAACGAAAGATTGACCAATTCTTGGCTTGATATAGCGCCGAAAATAAAGGATTCTGCGTTCAAATCACAGACTGAATCCACTTATGTGGAAAAAATGATGGGCAGAAGGACTGCTTTAAGGCAGGAATTCCAAGACGAACTGAAAAAATATGAACAAATCAACGCATATAGGAACGTTATTCTTCCATTCAATCGAAGAGGATTAATTTAATTTCTAACCAGATATAACACAGGGAAGACGAACTATATGAGCAGTGAATCCATAAAAAAACAGATAAAAAACGCAAAAGTTGCAAGCATACCGACACCGAAAATCAAGACGAACGCACCAAAAGAGTATGCTGACAGGCAACATCAATACTATTCGTATGCAAACAGGATGCATACGGAGAGAATGCTGAAGTATTCGACGGATTATGTCGTTGCACAAATGCAGGGGCTTAACCCAGAGAATCCTTTTGAATATAACACGGTACACATCAGAATTGCGAATGTTATCCGTGCGTCATCGGCAATAAGCTTTGCTTTTGACAACTACAAGATGATTGAAATAGCGGAAAAACAGTATTCCTATGTGCGCAAAGGGGCAAAAGTGCAGACCATGGGCAATACTTGGCTCATTATAAACCCAGATAACATGAGCGGAGTTCAGGGAAAATCTGTAATACAGAGATGTGACGCTGTTTGGAATCATCTTGATTATTATGGGAATATCGTGTCTGAACCGATTTGTGTGGACAGGCTCGACATGCGTGGAGTAGACCCTGATTCGCAAAGAGCTGTAATGATTAACACTGGATACTTCCAGTTTAAAATGCAATACAACGAAAATACAGCACAGCTTGGAAATAACAGCAGGCTTTTAGTCGGTGGAAACGGATTTAGAATAGCAGGTTATGCAGACTTCCACAGAGAATATACAGACAATGACGACTCGATACAGATGCTTGTGTTTCGTGCAATGTTTGAAGAACCAAACTTTGCAATAGATGATTTAGATAACTCTGTAGCTGGTGGAAAGACATTTGATTGGGATATTCAGCTTACAGGAATACCTACACTTGCAGTAGGAGCAACAACACAGATTATACCGACAAGCACACGCACTTTTGAAGACAAAACATCGGTCGTTTCAAGCACCAAAGAACATCCGATTTACTACATCTGGGAGAGCAGTGACGAATCTATTGCCACCGTGGACGTAAATGGGGACGTTACAGCCGTTTCAGAGGGCGATGTGGACATCATATGCACTCTGGCACAAAACACGGCACAAACGGCTGTATTCGCCTTGAACGTGGCAGGTAGTGAATTGGATCCCCATGTCAGCTTCACTTCTACCGTGCCGGAAACGCTTACCGTATACAAAGAAATCGAACTGAATGCGGTGTATTACGAAAACGGAGAGCCGACAGCCGAGCAGATAACGTATACGTTCAGCGGTGCGAGGGAGAAATCCTACACAGCGACCCAGATGGGAAACAAGGTAATCGTCAAGTGTTGGAGCGGAAGCGTAGAACCGCTGACCATCACGGCGAGTTACGGAGAATACAGTACATCAGCAAGTATTTACTTAGAGGGAATCTAAACGATGGATATTATCAAAGGCGAATCGTATACAGTACCGTTTGTCATCAAGAATGACGGCGTACCTGTTACCAATAACGATGTAGACGGGGTACGGATAAGACTGGGAAACCAGATCGCATACTACCCAGACGGGACTCTGGAATTCAACCCAGAGGATTCGACATGGGACTTCCCGATGACACAGAAGAACACCTATTCGATTATCGGAAAGACGATTGACTACCAAGTACAGGTAAAAATCAACGGAGATATTCATTCGTCCAAGGAAACGAAGATAAAGATCGAAGAAACCATGTTCAAAACGGAGTGGTAATGAGAGGAATGGTGACAGCCAATGGGTAACAAATACATTGAAGCCGACTTAAACACTTCCACTCCGAAAACCGTTGAAGCCTACATAGCCAGAAAACCGAAGTCACTGACCGCAGAAGTACAGTTCTCGTCCGGCGGTGGAACGAACAACCTGTTGGTAGGAACAACGGCAGAATGGAACAGCCAGACCCACCTTATCGGTCGTAGGGACATTGTATATGTCTATACAGACCATGAGCATGACTCACAGGGCAATCCGATACCTGCATTTAAGGTAGGGGACGGCTTAACCTATCTGATTGACCTTCCGTTCAACGATGACTTGTGGTTGGAGCATATCCACGATACCACGATTCATGTTACGGAAGCGGATAAAGAGTTCTGGAACAATAAAGTAACGGCATATCTAAACGCACAAGACTTAGAAGACTTGATACTTACTAAAAACTAAAGGAGCAAAGAGAAAAAATGGCTGAGATTAGTAAAATTACATTACCTTCCGGCACTACATATGACTTAAAGGACGCAACAGCGAGAGCGGAGATACAGGCACTGTCCGGCTATACCGTATATCTTGGCGTTACGACCACACCCCTTACGGACGGGTCAACGACCAACCCTGTTGTCATCAACGGGAACAATATCACGGCAACGACAGGCGGTATCGTCACCTACCAGTCGGCAGAATTTATCTGGAATGGATCTGCATGGCAGGAGTTCGGTGATTTATCCGCACTCGGTCAGCTTGCATACGCAGATACGGCTTCTGGAAGCTATACTCCGGCAGGTTCTGTAAGCCTTACCACATCGAACAAGACAACGACTGTATCGGCGGCAGGTTCGGGTGACGCAACGTACACTCCGGCAGGTTCGGTCACGCTGACAAAGAGCAACAAGACGGCGACCGTTTCAGCCGCAGGATCTGGCGATGCTACCTATACTCCGGCAGGTTCTGTTTCATTATCGACCACATCGACAACGCCGACCATTACGGCTTCCGCAGGAACGCAGTCGAGCAATACATTCCAAGTAACGGGTTCGGTTGCCGCACCGACCATCAGCGTGGCAAGTGCAGGTTCTACAAGCACGATTCACAACCCGACCAAGGCAACGGTAGCGACCGCAGTCACAGCAGCAGCCCCGGGTGCAACAGCCCCGAACAACTCGGTTACTTATTATGCGGTATCGAACGAAACATTAAGCCTGTACCAGATCGGTTACAACACAGGCGATTCCATTACGACATCGGATGTTACGGTCAAGACGGGTGACGCTTCCTACTCTGCTTCTGCACCGACCTTTACGGGTGATTATGTCACGCTCACCAATGGAAGCTTTAACCTTCCGACCAGTGCTTCGTTCACGGGAACCGGGGCAAGGCTTGTAACAGGGAATATCGAAACAGCAGACAGTGCTTCGTTCTCGGGTACTGGTGCAAGACTGGTAACTGGAAACATTGCTACGGCAGACAGTGCGTCCTTCTCCGGCACAGCCGCAACCATTACCGTATCGCCTGACACCGATTGATAATCCCTACAACATACTTGTAAGAAAGGGACAGACTAATGGCATATATTTCAGCCGTAAAAAGCCCTGACAATACAACATACGATATTAAGTCATACAAGACAGCGGCGATTGCATACGGAACGATTGATTCCGGCTCTACTTCCACGGTATTAACTGCGACCGTAGACGGCATTACCGCCTTGTATGACGGCGTTTGCTGTTACATAGAAAACGGCGTGGTAACATCCGCTTCGGGTGCTACCTTAAACGTCAACAGCCTTGGTGCAAAACCGATTTATCTGTCCACGGCTTCTGCCACAGCGATTACCACAGAATTTGATGAAAACAGCACCTGCCTGTTTGTGTATAACAGCACAAGAGTATCTGGTGGGTGTTGGGATTTCTTTGCTCCGAGCAGTGGTGAATCGGCGGTACAGTCCGACTGGGAAGAAACAGACACTACCGATCCTGCGTATATTCTGAATAAACCACCGATTAAGGAAGGTGAAGGTACAAACAGCATTGTCGAATGCCATATAGAGCAAGAGTCTGGGGCTGCACAAGCTACAATATATATTACTGGCGCAGCGAGTGCCACAACATTTACATATACGGTTAAAGATGGTGATACGCTGCCACCGGCAGGCTCGCCAAGAATATGTTATTGTGCTACCGCAAAGCAAGATGCGTTCAGCAAAAACACAAGAAGATATCAAGTCGGTGAGTTCGACACTACGAACAGCACCGTGACCTTCCCAAAATATCTATCAACAACTGCGCTAACGAACGCAGAAGTAATTGTTTATAGTAAACAACAAAATGTAATAGGCGAATATAGCCATGTAGAAGGACGATATAATTTTAGTGCAGGGGACTACAGCCACATAGAGGGACGTAATAATCTGGCTTCTGGCACATACGCACACAGCGAAGGTTCTACAACTGTTGCGTCTGGAATGGCGGCACACGCTGAAAATATTGGGACGATGGCTGCCGGAAACTACTCGCATAGCGAGGGATATCAATGCAGTGCTAACGGAGGAAAGTCACACGCAGAGGGAGATCGTACTATAGCTTCATCTGCAACCCAACACGTTCAAGGAAAATTCAACATAGAGGACGCAAATGAAACCTATGCAGACATCGTGGGTAATGGCACATCGTCAAACCGTTCCAATGCCTACACCTTAGACTGGTCTGGTAACGGCTGGTTTGCCGGAAAAGTAACAGTAGGCACAGCACCGACCAACGATCTGGATGTTGCTACGAAGAAGTATGTTGATGACAGTATCCCTACTGTACCTGATGACCTTTCAGATCTTACAGACGTAGCAATCACTTCCGCAACGAACGGACAGGTATTGACATACAACAGTACAAGTTCCAAGTGGGAGAACGCAAACGCAGTAAACACGACCTATTCCATTTCCATGTCAAGCAACGTGATAACGCTGACAGGCTCGGACGGTAATTCATCGACCGTAACTCTGCCTGTCTATAACGGAAGCGTATCATCGGTAGGGGGTGGGACGTAATGAGTACGACCGTAAGCTATAAAGGCAGTACACTCACCACAATCAGCAACGAAACGAAAAAACTGGACACGGCAGGAACATGGTTAGAGGATGACATTACCATTACCGATGAACCGTCTGGCGGTTCAGTTCTTGTCGTAGATACACCCGACAGTCATGGCGGTACGATTCGTGAAATCACGGCACAGAACGTGGTTACTCTGCAAGGGCAAAAACAAATAACACCGTCTACTACAACACAAACGATAGAGCCAGATACTGGTTATGATGGGTTTGAAAGTGTAGTTGTTTCTCCTGCGTATACAATAGATGAAGTATTATGTGGGACAGGACTTGTTGGGGATATAGTTTTTACTGGGACAACGCTCTCAAGTTCATTAGCCTATCAAACCGAAATGACATCGTTTACAGCGGATAATGTTACATCAATGCCGCATCAGGGAGATTATCCAATGTTTCGTGGGTGTACGAAACTGGCAAATATTTCAATGGCGAACGCAAGCTATTTTTATAATAGTTCTTATAACTTCGCCGGATGTACATCTTTAACATCCATCACAAGTGCAAATTTCCCAAATGCGTCCACATTTTATTGTTCAAATGCGTTTCGTGGATGTACTGGATTAACATTATTTTGCTTGCCGAAATTGGGAACAGCAAGCGTTAACTATTTAGCAGGAAGTACATTTTATGGTTGCACAAGCCTTGCGACAATAGATTTAGCAACCATTGGGAGAATAGTTGGAAATAATTTTTACGGTTGTTCAAGTCTATCCACATTGATTTTGAGGAAAACGTCTGTCGTTATAAATGATAATACAAGTTCATTTACTAACACACCCTTTGCGTCAGGTGGAACAGGTGGAACAATATATATTCCTAAGGCTTTGTATGACCACCTTGGTGATGGCACATCGTCAGATTATAAAGCTGCGTCCAACTGGAGCGTTATAGACGGTTACGGAACAATCACATGGGCAAAAATTGAGGGTTCATATTATGAAACCCATTACGCAGATGGCACAACCATACCGACTACATAAGGGAGAAGGACATGGACGAGAATACATATAATCGACTTTCATATGTAGAATCAAACGGAAACAGCTATGTTCTGACCGATGTTATTGTCGGTGGGAATAGCTTTGATTTTACGATAGAATTCACCTGCCTTTCTGACTTTTCTTCAACAAACGGTATGTATGGCTGTATATTCGGAGCAAGACAGGCAAGCACGAACAGGGACTATCAGCTTACAAGTTTCAGAGCAAACGGTACTACAAGAAACGGTACGTTAAGATATGGCAACAGCAACAACCAGATTGACGCACAGCTTATAAAAGACGCTACACAGAAATGTTCTTTGAAGAATGGCGTATATACCGCACCAGATCGAACGACCACTGAAATAACGCTTACGGCAGACGAAACAACACCATGTCCGATTGCGATATTTGCCTTAAATGAAAACGGAACAATATCGCAGAAAGGAAAAATGCGTCTGTACTATTTCAAGGTTACAGGCACAAACAAATCAGCAGAGTATTTTCCGGCACAGAGAAAGTCAGACGGAGTAGTTGGACTGTACGAAGAAATATCGGATACGTTTATTGTCCCATCTGGTGACCCATTAATCAGGGGCGAGATATACGGAACAGATGACTTGGTTCTCTACGGGACAGAATACGATGACGTAGCCGGATTCAAAGCGAAGGACGGTAACGGAAACACGCTGACCTATATGCGAAAGAACATCGTTGTAACGGAAACGCAGAACGCATCTGGTACGCAGATGGATATCACGTTGCAGAATGAGGTTCGGCTTCAAGCAGGAAAGCAGGTCACGCTTACTTCTTCTCCGCAGACGATTACTCCAGACACGGGTTATGACGGCATGACGAGCGTGGAAGTTCCGGCAAGTTATGAAGACGCAATATTGGAAAGAAACTTAACTTCGTACACAAATTCAACCATTACAACTATTGGGAAAAGTGCATTAAGGAACTTTACAACACTTGAAACAGTATCGTGTTCTAATGTTGCATCACTGGAAAACGATAGCATAAGAGAATGCACTAATTTACAAACTGTATCCATGCCAAATCTATCCGTTGTCAAGGGTTCTGTATTTTATGGTTGCTCCAAGTTAGAAACTTTAATATCTAATCATTTTTATGCAATCGGAGCAAATGCGTTCCAAAATTGTTCTAAGCTGAACAAGATTTTTGTCTTGAAGAGGGCGACTGGATATAACGAGCCATCGCTTGATGGAAACTGCTTTAATGGTTGCTCATTGGTATCGGCGGTTGATATATCTGTTTCAATAATGAGAGGCGGAGATTTTAATAATTGTGCCGCTTTGGAAACCATTATTTTACGCAGAACCTCAATATCACTTCTTGGGAATACAAATGTCCTTAATGGAACACCATTTGCGTCTGGTGGAACGGGTGGAACAATATATATTCCAAAGACTCTGTATGACCACCTTGGTGACGGAACATCGAGCGATTACAAAGCAGCCACAAACTGGTCAACGGTAGACGGCTACGGAACAATTACTTGGGCAAAGATAGAAGGTTCATATTACGAAACACACTATGCCGATGGCACAACCATACCGACAACATAAGGGAGAGCAAACATGGCAATTCAAGTAGAAACATTTTATATCGGTGAACGTGAATTCACACGCACATATTCAGACGCAAACCGTTACGTTGTCCGTGACGGCGTATCGTACAGTGAAGCCTGTGATCCGGCAGAGTTTGGACGGACTTATACCGAGGGTGACATCATGGAAGATGACGCATCAACCGAAGCCGAAGATGAATACGCACAGGCAGGAAGAATCCTTATGGGGGTAGAAGAATAATGAGCGTAGTAGATAGAGCGAGAGCATTAAGACGAATCATTGAGAACCTTGCACAAGACAATCTGGATGATACAGAAGCGTTAGAGAGCAAGGAACTGTTCCCACATTGGGATGGCAACTTCCATGAGTATGAAATGGGAGAGCGTTTCCAGTACGGCGATAAGCTGTATAAGGTACGGCAGCCCCACACATCACAGGAGCAGTATACGCCGGATATTACCCATGCGCTTTACGAAGAAGTAGCAGAAGAAGGACAGGGAACGAAAAACAACCCAATTCCGTATAACAACAACATGGCTTTGGAAGAGGGCAAATATTATATCCAGTATGATGTCGAATACTACTGCTTCAGAAGCACTGGTACGGCGGTATATAACAACCTTGCTGACCTTGTAAATATCTATGTGAATGAGGTAACGGATTAATGGCTTTCAGCAAAGTTATATTCAACGGAACTACATTAATGGATGTCACGACAACGACAGCTACTCCTGCCGATGTTACTTATCCGTTGCTTTTTACTCAGGCAAACGGCGTACAGGCATCGGGAACGAACAACCAAGTCGTTTCGATCCTGTTTGAGCAGGACGCAGAGGGCTTTATCGTGTTGAGCGACCAACCATACATTCCGACAGCAACGGGGGTGAGTTTCTAAATGAGCAACAACCAAACACCCGATTACTATATCGCACCGAAAGGTTCGTTTGACGCAACGGCTGACGCAATCAGAAATTTAACTGGTTCACAAGCAAGTATTACTTGGGGGCAGAATGGGTTTGCGGACGCAGAGGAAGGAATAACGGATGCATTTCTGTCAAATACATTGTCTGGAGATATAAAGACAACACTTACTACAATAAGTCGAAACTTGAGTAAGTTTACGGCAATAACTTCCTTCTATGCACCGAACTGCACACTAAAACCAGAAAATATGTTTGATGGTTGCACTAATCTTGTGTCTATAAACTTTCCTGTGCTTCAAAATATGTTTACAACAAGCAACTATTTTTGCAGGGGTTGCACATCATTAACAACTGTTAAACTTCCTGATTTGAGAAGAATTAATGGTGGAAATCTTTTTGAAAATTGCACATCATTACAAACATTTGTTTTACCTTCTCTAACAAAGGGGCAAGGTTCAAACAATTCACAGCAATCAGCGATGCTTGGAAATATGTTCAAAAATTCTGGATTAAAGACATTGGATCTTTTAGCTTCATGGTCGTTTAATGCGAATGCTTTTTATGGATGTGCGTCACTTGACACAATAATTATCAGAGAAAAAGTTTCGGCATATCCAAACGCACTTCATCCAACGCTTGGGGACGTATCTGCATTTGACGGAACGCCATTTGCAAGTGGTGGAACAGGTGGAACGATATATTTGCCAAAAGTGATATATGACGAATTAGGAACGGGTAATACATGGGACTTTAAGGCAGCAACAAACTGGTCTACGGTAGATGGATACGGGACAATCACTTGGGCAAAGATAGAAGGTTCTTACTACGAAACACATTATGCTGACGGAACTTTGATTCCGACCACATAAAGGGAGAAAGCATGAGTACAGTATTTAACAAGGTAACATTAAACGGTTCGACAGTCATGGACATTTCTTCCGATACGGTTGTGGCTGATAAACTGTACGAGAGTTATACGGCACATAATTCTGCCGGACAAAGCATTGTTGGGACGGCTTCCGGCGGTGGCGGCACTCCTACTCTTGAAACGATAGCCAAGACCTATACGCCGACCGAAAGTGCAATAACGGAAACCATTACCGCAAGCAGTGGATATGACGGAATCGGGGAAGTAGATGTTACTGTCAATGCGATTTCTTCATCTTACGTTGGATCTGGAATTACAAGAAGAACATCAAGCGACCTTTCTGCAAGCGGAGCAACCGTTATCGCTCCTGCCGGATATTACGCAAACCAAGCGACTTATGCTTTCACAGACGGAAACAATTTGGAATACGGAATCATAGATGACGATTCTTCGCTCGTTGGAGTAGGACTTGTCGGATATATGATAATCGAATAAGGAGAAAACAAAATGAGTTATACACCAAAAACATGGGTAACGGGTGACAGAACTACAGCAACAGACCTTAACCATATGGAACAGGGCATTGCAAATGCAGGAGATGGATTTGACGCTATTATTCGTCTTACTCATGGTGACAATAGTGGGGGAGATACACCCACAAATTTAACTTTGAGCATTATATCTGGAACATTCGATCGGTTGTATGGCATTCTTGATGACGGAGATGTTCCAAATATCCGCATAGAGTATTATCATCCTTGGAGTTTATTTACGACACTCACGGCATTTATAAACTATTTCAACAATAATTATATCTCGATTAGAACAACCGGGTATTTCCCAATGGACGCAACGTTCAAATGTCTTAACGAGGATATTTATTGGCAGAGCGATGACACTATCGAATGGAACGATTAAATATGCTGACGTTGATATGCGGATTACCAAATGCGGGGAAAACAACATACTCAAAGCAATATAATTGTGTATTGCATCAAGATGAAATTGGAGCAGTAAGCAAGATTATCAAAATGATAGAACACAAGAATTATGTTGTTATCGAGGGGTATTTCGGAAACAGAACGGAAAGAAACAGAGTGCGTGAAGCACATAACGGATACACAAAATGTATTTATCTTGACATATCTGTAGAAGAATCAATCGAACGAGAGGACAGAAATCGAAATCCGCAAATTCTGCGTAATGCGGCAAGGTTTTTCGAACCGCCATCCTTAGATGAAGGATGGGACGAAATTATAATCATTAGAGGTGACAATGAGCAACGTATTAATAGATAAAAACAAGATTGACATACTTGCTAACGCCATAGCTTGCAAGAGCGGAGAATCGCTTACGATGACGCTCGATGAAATGGTCAGTGCCGTTGACGGAATTGAAACGGGTGGAATTACTCCGACAGGGAATATTAACATCTCACAAGCAGGAACAACTGATGTCACGAATTATGCTACCGCAACCGTGCCTGAGGCGACTATTTTTGATTCGGACACTACTTATTCATACTTCACAGAAAATGGTGTGCGAAAGTGGAAAGTAAGAGGATGGATTAACCATGGAGATGGGGGTTGGGCTGAAGGTAAAGAGTATACGCCCTATTTCCCTTTTAGTGCTGTTGCGTCCGGCACTACGGTTACACCAACCGAATCAGCACAGACCATTGGCGGTGCGAACTACATGATGGAAGGGTCAATTACGGTTAACGCAATCTCGTCAAGCTACGTTGGGTCTGGCGTACCACAGAGAAGCAGTTCTGACCTGTATGGGTTCTATGAAGAAGGATCGTATTGGATTGGCGGTGATACTGGATATTATGCTAATGACTTTGAAATGGCAGTCCCTAATGGAACAGAAGGAACGCCGACAGCCACTAAAGGCACAGTAAGCAATCATAGTGTTTCCGTTACTCCATCGGTCACGAACTCTGCCGGATATATTTCTGGCGGTACTAAGACAGGCACAGCCGTGACGGTCAGTGCGTCTGAATTGGTTTCCGGCACGTTGAACATTACGAGTTCTGGAACAACGAATGTTACGAATTATGCGAGTGTGAGTGTCGCAGGACAGGCTCTGCCGAGTGAGGTTTCGTCTGCTTCCGTTGGGACAAGCAAAGCACAGATTTCGGCAGGAAGCACGACATCTTATCTGAATATTCCAACTGGATATAATGGCACTTCGCAGTTCTATGAAGTCATGCCGTTGTCAAGCGTAGCACCTGTTGGTGGATTGTCGGTATCAGCTTATGGCATATACAGTGCGTTTACATACGATCTTTATGGATTCGATACGGTTACTGTACCGAGCGGCACATGGGCAGATAAGTATTATACCTATCAGCCTACTATTTCTGTTAACTCAAGTGGATTAATAACGGCAGATTTAGGATCAAGAACGTACAACATGAAACCGCTGACGGCAGGATTTAATAATTCTGACACTACTGCGTTTACGGTGACAGTTGACGGGAGCAATACGAAACAGTTATCTGTTCAAGCAGGAACAGCAATTACTCCGACAGAATCCTCGCAGACCGCTGTTGACGCATATAGATATACAACGGGGTCGGTAACGGTCAATGCAATATCAAGCAATTATATAGGGACGAACATCACACAGCGTAGTTCCGCAGACCTTACAGCAAGCGGTTCAGTTGTTACTGCTCCTGCCGGATATTATGGCAACGCAGCAACAAAAGAAATACCGTCTGCTGAATTTTATGACTCTGTATTTATCGGCGGCTCATTCACGTTTTTCCTTGATGGTGGAACTGTAACAGCAGGAATAGAGATAGGGTCGAGCGTTGCTGTCGTATCGGCGGCAGGATTTGCAAGCACAGGTAACACCGTGTTCATATATGGACAGGGAAATAGCCAATATACGTTACCTGCACAGTCCTTGCCGACAAGCGCAACGACCACATATACTGGCACAAGGGTGGTAAACATAATACAAAGCACAGCGACACGGTACATCAACATACCGACAGGATACGCCAGTGCGTCAAAATTTTATCAGCTTAATGGTTATCAAGTAGCACCGTTATCCGTTTCGGCAAACGGCACATATAGTGCGTCATCATACGATATAGAAGGATTTGACACAGTAAACGTGTCTATTCCGTTCCAAACAATATATTCCGGCAGCTCCACCCCGTCAGCAGGAACTGGAACGAACGGTGACATATACATCCAGACAGCATAAGGCGGTGAGTACATGGCAACAATTCGTCTAATTCCAAGTACATATCAGGCGAGTAACGCATCCTACATATCAGTAACCGATGCGGATAATATGTATGCGAACACGGACAGCACGACTTATGCTACTGTTCAGAACACCAGAAACAGTACAAATAGTACTTATTATGTTTATGTTCGTGGATTCAACTTCGATGATGTTCCAACTAATGCGACTGTATCATCTTTTACTATTAAAATAAGGGCTTCAGAATCTAACCTTAGCACAAGTTCATCTTATCGGATGTCCTTGTATAACGGCACAACTTCTATTAGCAGTACGACCGTTACCAGTTCGCTTTCTACATCGGCACAGACATTTACCTTCCCGATTCCGACATCACTTACATGGGCTACGCTAAAGAATTATGGAGCAAACTTCGGTATCCGTGTTCCGTTAAGAAGAGCGAACACCAACTCTGCTTCGTATGCCTATATCTACGGTGCTGAAATCTCTGTAACATATACAGTTCCTGTATATCACAATGTTACTGTTACGAACAGCACTACGGCAACAGTAACAGCAAACCCAACTTCCGTACTTGAGGGAAGTTCATCGGTTGTCACGGCAGATACGATAAGCGGAATTACTGTTACAGATAATGGCACGAATGTAACGAGTCAGTTTGTTCAGCATAGTGGTACAAGTGGTGACTATACGATTGAAAATCGGGGAAGTTACGGTTTTACCTTAAATTCTCAAACAGGATATTACACAAGTAACAACAAAGGCGTTGATAAATCGTGTTCTGTATGCCGTATCAGTTTCTACCTGCCAGTATCAGCAACAATTACATTCCAGTATATCAACTACGCAGAAGCAACGTATGACTTTGGTGTTTTCGGTAATGTGGACGTTGCATTGACAACGAACTACTATCCTGCCGGAAGCGGTGGGGCGACCATATCAGAAACCAGTTATAAAAAGGCTTGTAACACATCAGCGGATAACACTTCCTCTGTTCAGACTTTAACGTACTCTAATGTAGCGGCAGGTGACCACTTCATTGACGTGAAGTATTCGAAGGATGATGCGTCTTCCGCTAACAACGACACGTTACAATTCAAGGTAACGATAACCTACAGCCAATCGGTAACATATTACACCTACACGATTAACAACATTACGGCTGACCATGCGATTGTAGTTACTGCGTCTGGTGGTACGGATAAGATGTTCATCAAGCTGAATAATACTTGGGTACAGGCAAGCAAGGTGTATAAAAAGGTAAGTGGCAGTTGGGTACAGCAATCCGACTTAACGAACGTATTTGATTCGGGGACAAACTATCACTATAACGGATAGACGGGCAACGAACTGGTTTATGTAATTCGGGTCATATACATTAGTAGGGATAAATCAAGGACTTAAAGGGCGTAGGGCTTTATGGGAAATATAAATGAGCAGATGGCAGAATTTGCCAACAATCTGTGGGAAAACTACATAAAGGCGAAGTATAAGGAAGCCAACAGTTCTACTTTAAGCTATTATATTGCGACCGTTGTCAGCAATGACGGGGGCAATACATTAACCATAAAGAAGCCGTTTGAAGACTCATTCTCCGTACCGTGTCTGGAATCCATGAATACCGCAACCGCAGGATTGCAGGTACTGGTCATCCGATTCGGAAGCGGAAACAACAATACGAACCATGTCGTAGTCGGAAAGGCAGACGGCAACCCACTTAACGGCGGTGGCGGTGGTGGTGGAACAGACCACGGTCTTCCGTCAGGCGGTACGTCAGGTCAGATCCTTGTGAAGAATTCATCTACCGACTATGACGCAGTATGGAGAAACGCAACATACGTTCACACACAGGGGGAAGCCGCATCGACATGGAGCATAACCCACAACATGAACTGCTATCCATCCGTAACAATCGTTGACTCTACGAACACAATCGTAGTCGGAGATACCACATATACAGACGCTAACTCATTGACGGTATCGTTCAATGGGACATTTAAAGGGAAAGCATATCTAAGCTGAGAAGGAGAAAGAGGACATGGCTCTCAAATACTTAACCGACATCGACTTGAACCAAAACGAACTGCAAAACGGCGTTATCCAGAACGTGTCTGGAAACGTATCCACGCCGAAAGCAGGACAGATCTGGTTCGACAGTTCCAATGGCGTTAAGAAGCTGAAATATTATGACGGGACGAACACGCTTATCATCGGTGAATCGTCCATTTCGTCCAGTTCGACAAGCCAGAGCGTTCCGACAACACAGGCTATTGCCGAATATGTCGGCGGTGCTATCGCTGCAATGGACGCAATGGTGTTCAAGGGAACGCTTGGTACAGGCGGTACGATTACGGCACTTCCGACAACGTACAGCACAGGTTGGACATATCGTGTTATTACGGCAGGAACATACGCCGGAAATGTATGTGAAGTAGGCGACCTTATCATCGCTCTAACATCCCGTTCTGGCTCTGGAAACCTTAATTCAGACTGGACGGTAGCACAAACAAACATCGAGGGTGCTATTACTACAGCAGACGCTGCTTCGTCTACCCCTGTCATGGATGGTACGGGAGCAGTAGGGACATCCACGAAATACGCCAGAGAAGACCATGTCCATCCGTCCGACACAAGCAGAGTACCGACCACCAGAACCGTAAATGGTCATGCCTTGTCATCTGATGTTGAGGTTACTAACCTTGACCTCGGACAAGCAGTTGGAACGTGTTCTGTATCCGGCACAAGTTTAACATCAGCCATTTCGAACTATAAGCTTACGGATTACGGAGTTGTTGTTATAAAGTTCACCGGAAATGTTCCGGCAAACGCAACACTTAATATTAATTCACAAGGCGCAAAACCAATATATTGGCACGGCAGCCCAATAACAGAGGGCATAATTAACACTAATGATTATGCAACATTTATATATAATGGAACGGCATATTACCTGTTAACTATTGATAAGTCGGCAAAACTTGCGTCAGCAGGCAATGCCGGATTGATGTCCAGCGCGGACAAGGCGTTGTTATACAATTTGTCGGTGATAACGATACCTGCCATGTATGTAGGAACGAACCCGGCATTAACAGCGTCAAGCGGAGTATGCACATGGGTTATAGACGGTGAAGACACTGGTGGAATAGGAGATGGAATTGCTACAGTATATGAGCAATCTACGCACAACGTAGTGCTTTGTGACGTTTCATATGACAACTATGATTACACGATTAAAATAGCGTCCTCTTCAAACATAAGTGCAAACACATATAAAGTTGTCATCGTTGGCAACAACTCATAAAAGCAAGGGTAGAAGACTATGAAATACTTGGGAGCAATTACAGACGATAACGATCTGGTGACGAAGAAATATGTCGATGATTCGGTATCAGCCGTGTCTGGCGGTGCTACTCCGGCTACAGCGACTCCGCTCATGGATGGAACTGGTGCGGTCGGTACTGCACTGAAGTATGCAAGGGAAGACCACGTTCACCCTTCCGATACAACAAAGGCAGATGCGTCAAGTACTGTATCTGACGTAGCATACAACAGCACGAACAAGACGATTACGAAGACCATAAACGGAACGACATCCAATGTGGCTACCGTTTTAGATTCAACGTCCGTTCCTACATTTACGACACCGACAATCTATTCAAGCAGGTGTAAAAGTTTGTCTGGCGGTTATTACAAGGTAGGGAAGATGGTTTATGTTCAACTTCAAGGAACAAATAACAGTGCTTATACCACTACTGGAAGACAGGGCAGACAGTACATGACTGGCTTTCCGAAACCTGCAACGACAGAGAGAGCGGTTCTTCCTGTTTTGTGGGACGCACATCAGGGCATGATGGCGAACATTACATCGACAGGTGCTTTATATCTTTGTAACGATGACGGGTTGTCGTTTGAAGCGGATAAGGTGTTCTTTATCACAGGAACATATTTTACATCGGATTAAGGAGATATAAGATGGCTGAGAGATGCAAGAACGCTTATAGAAAGCGTGGAGAAAAAGCCGTATATTGCAAAGCTATCAAGGGCGATATGAACTACTGCGCATACCAACAAATGTGCTACAAGTCAAACAGATTTGAAGCAACATCCAGTTCTGGGATATGCAAAATGCGACATAGCCCTTCAGTTAGATAAACACATACTTAAAAGCAGAGAAAAGGAGAGTAAGAGTATGGAAGCAATCGAAAGAGAAGCATATTTTATCACAGAGGAACAGATGGAAAAAGTAAACACATACGTTCCGTTGAAAGTAAAGACTAACTGGGTCTCTATGGTAGCAGAAAGATGCCTGCAAAAAATCGTAATCAGTGCAACAATCGGTGGACAGGACATGGATCTTCCTCCAGTTTACAAAGAGGATTTGGAGAAGAAGTGCCGCTATCTTATGGGCGCTCTTGTCAGGTTCTACCTTTGCGGAACGTTTGAGCCTGAAAAAGAGGATGATGATGCTCTCATGCCGGAAGCAGAATACGACAAATGGGCAGGCGGTCACATCTTTTCCCAGATTGAAAAATTCAAGTCAAACAAGGATTTAAGAGACACATGCTTCAACATGCTGAACGACTACAAGGACTTGGAGAAAAGGCTTAACGCAGAGTGTTATGCTCTTTTGACAGCCATGAATGACGATGTTGCAAGACAGCTTGTAGCTATGCAGGCAACGGTAACGCCGGAGTCATTTCAAGAACTGGTAGAATCCTTTAACGAGATAAAGGACATGGAGAACACAAACAAATCGGAGTAAGAACAGAATGAGCGACAACAACTTTAACAGTCCGTATTATCCGTATGAAAAGGTACAGACGGGATATAACACGTTGAGGGGAGCGGAATACATACCTCAACAGCTTATTACCTATTTGCTTGACCTTCCAGACCAAAACGGATACGAGCCTGTAGACGACAACTCCAGACCGAGGGTTCGATTAATCAAATACCTGTACTATGACGACCCGAATCCGTTAAACAAACCACTCCCAACTGTTGAGCAAAAGCTTTCTCTGCTTTACAACGGAAAGAATGCACAGCTTGATGGAGACGAGGACAAAAAGAACCACCCAAAAGGGTACAGGATATATGCACAGCAGTACGAAGAACCATCACAGCTTATTGCGAAAGTAATGCTTCGGTGCTACATGGCAAGGGAAATCCCAAAGTCTGATTATAAAACCATGATCGGCGTAAACTTCTCTGTGATTACGAATTACGCATTGGATAACATCATGGGGACTGGCGTATATAGCAGAACTTATGCAATCCACCAATGCTTGGTAGAGGCTCTTCACGGAGTAAACTTAAATGGAATAGGTGTTGTGTATTATAGCAAACCTATGCATGGAGATTCTGGAAAAACCGTTTACCATGACGAAGGAACAAACATCTATTCAGACACATTCATGGCGATAGAGTGGCAGGAAACCACGACAGAAGAAGTAATCCATGAATGGTAAATAAATATTTCCTGCATGCGAGTGGGCATGTGGAAGAGCGAGTGGGCTTAAACCAAGAAAAATATTTTGGTTTGAGCCTTTTTTGCAAAAGCAATGGAAGGAGACACATAACATGCAAGAACTTCCTTTGAATATAAAACAGTCAATCGGAAAATACGAACCAATAGAAGCCGAAGGTCTGACACTCTACCCGATAAAGGTAGAAAATTACTACGAATTTCTAACAGCGAAGCCATCTATTGACTTTATGCAACAATCGCTCCCGATAGAGTTGATTAGCATACCGCTGTTGGACGCTTATTTCCGAATCGACATGGGGCTTGTTGACGGGATGGAACCGAACGGAATGTTCTCGTGTGCGCTTTTATTTCTTTCATTGGCTTTGCGTCTTATGCCACATGGAAGCATGGAAGAGCAGATAGGAAGATTCAATATAGTACCAGATAACGTTGCAGACCCGAAAGCACTAAAACAAATAAAGTTTGTGCTGAATGGCGAGGAAATACACACAATAACGCCAATACAATTTGGCAACCTGCGACCAATTTTAGCTGCCCAAAATGGAATTGAATTAATCAGCGAGGCTGCAAACCCCGAACTGATACAGGCAGAGCGTGATTTGGCAGACAACAACGCACCGAAAGTAGATGCAGACTTAGATTCGTTAATCACAGCAGCCGCCATCATTTCAAACGTAGAGGAAAAAGAAATCTACGACTGGGCGATTTTAAAACTGCACAAGAGACTTGACACAGCAAGAAGAATCATCGACTACATAGTGTGCGGAATAGGGGAATCACAGGGAACGAAATGGGTTGGCGGAAATCCGGCTCCGCATCCGTGGTTCGAGAAGGCGAACAACAAGAAAGCAGGAGTAATCGCTCTCGAATCGTTTGCGAACGGGCAAGGTCTTAGCGCAGTTCAAAACGCAAACAAGACCATTAGCACATAGTTAAGTTTAAAGATTACTACAAAAAGGAGTGAAATAAAAAGATGATTAGTTTCACCGACGACCGGCTTTATGCGAAAGGCACTTGTAATGTAATCTGTTCTGACGTTGTTACTGGCGATGTTCTTTACCAGAGCAACAAGGTCACGACAGGTAGCATTACTCCGTCGGTCAGCTTGAACGAAATCAGAGCAGGTCTTTCTAATCCGATTGCTACCATGATTCCCTCTGATTCCTCGCTTCAGGTTGACTTTGAAGCTGCCGACTTCCAGATTTGGGCAAAGGCAGCCCAGATGGGTGCTTCTATTAGTTACGGTGCGCCTGTGCAGGTGTGCCAGATTGTTACGGCAAGCGGTAATTCTCTGAGCATTGATGTTTCAGATGGTATCCCCGTTGCTCCGTTTGGCTATGACGAGCCGTTCTGCTTCGTGCAGACTGTTGGAGCAGAGTCCAAACTTATGAACGATGGCGTAGCTTATCCGATTTCTTCCGCAGGTGTTATCAGCGACTTCGCCGCTACTGACACTACGAAATATAAGGTAAGCTACTACGTCCAGAAAGTCGGAGCGAGAAAGGCTGTTGTAAGTTCCTTCATCGACCCGAAAGTTGTTCATTTCGAAGCCCAGATCGCTGTATACAGCAACCGTGGCGGCACTTCCGAAGGAACAAGAGTTGGTTGGATTTACTACACCATCCCGTATCTGAAGTTACAGGCTGACGCTACCATTACTGGTGACCAGTCCAACAACGATACCACAAAGATTTCTGGTCAGGCTCTTGCTTATGACGCAGGTGTTGTATCGGATGTCTGCACGGACTGTGACGCTGCGACCCTTGCTTATCTGGTCTATGTACCCGATGATGCAACGAAAGAAATCCTTGGTATCGCGGTAGTTGGCGGTGCGGTTTCCATGGCTAAGAGTTCTACTCTTCAGCTTCGCCCGTACATCGTAATGGCTGACAAATCTCTGGTCATTCCGAATGACTATTCGACTGGATTCAGCTATGAGTTTAGCGGAATTACTGGAACGACCGTATCCACATCTGGCGTTATCTCTTCCGGCACAACCGGAGGAAGCGGAGAAGCGACCATCACCTACACTGTAGGCGAAGATACCTTCACCTGCCCTGTAAACGTAACCGTTACTAACTAAGCTATAAGCAAACAATTCAAACCCCTTGTCACCGTCAAAAGTGGCAAGGGGATTTACCCAATCAGGTGATTGATATGGGAAGAATTTTTTTTGACATCGAAGATTACAAAACGGCGCTTGACCTTGAAATAGCAAACTGCATGCGTGACCCAGACGGAACAGTGCAGACAGAAGCAAAAAAAGCAATTATAAGGTCAGCGAAAGAAAATGTTTATGATGCTTATCCCAAACCAAAGTTCGAAAGCAGACGAGGAACAGGAAAAAGTATGGGTGGCGGTATTATGGACGAGGACAATTTGTTGTCGTTTACGAGTGAAAAAGGATTCACTCTTACAATACAAAACCTTGCAACATGGCAACATCTTTATGGGGGCGCTTATCCGAGCAATGACCTTGCAGATGTAATAGAAAACAACCAGATCTATGGAGCGCCGAAAAGACCGTTCATGCAGAAGGCTGAAGATGAATATAGTGATAGATTCGGGTTGGACTTGGTAGAAGATTTAGAATTCAGGGGATTTTAATCGAAACCACAGGAGAACATAAATGGCAGCAGAATTAATCTTAAAAGTACGTGTAGACAGAACTGAATTAAATGCTTTGCAAGCTGAAATTGCAGGCAAAGAAAAGGCGATAAGAGTAACCGCTAAAGGCAATGGCGTAAAAGAAACTGGCGAAGACGTTAAGAAGCTTGGAGAAAACGCAAAAAAAGCCGAAAGCGAAGTGCAAAGCCTTGGAGACATGCTTGCGAAAAAGATTGCATGGTATGCCATTTCGCAGTCTGTTGTAGGCGTAGTAAATGCGTTCAAAGAAGCGCTAAACACCATAAAAGAGGTTGACAAACAGTTAGCGACCATTAAGAAAGTAACAGACTTCTCAGACGCACAGATGCAAAAGATAAAAGACAGTGCGTATGAGGTAGCATCTGCTTATGGTGTAGCCGCTCAAGCATATCTTGATTCTGTTGGCACATTTGCAAAAGCCGGATATAAAGAAGCAGCCACTCAGCTCGGTGAGTTGGCTACGAAAACACAGTTGGTTGGTGATGTTAACTCAAGCATTGCGAACCAGTTTTTGCTTTCTGTAGATGCAGCTTGGAAATACAAGGGGTCGATGGAAGACCTGTCAAGGGTTCTTGATGAAGCAAACGAAGTAGAGAACAACTACGCAACGAGCATTGAAAAGATTGCTATCGGCATGCCGAACGTGGCAAGCATCGCTTCGATGGTTGGCATGAGCGTAGAAGAAACAATAGCTGCACTCGGTACGATCACAGCCGTAACACAGCAGACAGGTCCGAAAGCAAGCACTGCGCTTCGTGCGCTCATATTGAATATTACAGGCAAGATTAACGAGGCGTTCGAGGACGAGTCTGGAGAACTTGTAGAGTGGACTGAAGAAGAAATTGGAGTAATGCAGCGTTTCTTACAAAAATATGCAGGAGACGTTGTTAAAACCGCACAACTCACTGGAGAACTTGTTAATCCGATTGAGGCGATTCGTGCGCTTGGTCAGGCACTTGAAAATGGTGAAGTATCTGCCAGAGATATGTATACAGAACTTTCTGCATTAGGTGGAAAGCTTCGTACAAACCAGTTGGTAGCCTTGGTTGAAAACTACCAGATGATGGACGAGATGCTCGTCAAGATGGGCGAGGATGCGAAAGGTAGTGCAACGAAGGAAATCAACGTAATGCTCGACACTTGGGATGCGAAAACGAACATCCTAAAGAATACGTTCGCAGAATTTGTTGAGCAGAACCTTAACACTGATTCTATTAAAAACTTCATAGATGAAGTTATTGAACTTGTAAAGACACTTGAAACATTACCAAATCCGTTATTGTTAGCCGCTGCCGGAATCGCAGCTCTTGTTGCCCCGACTATATTGAAGTCTTTGAAGCAAGTCGTTGGAGCGTTTCAGGACATAGGCAATGCGATAAGAGGGGTAAGCGTAGAGGATTTTGGCTCGTCATTAGCGACTGCTATTCAGAGCGTAGCAACTTTGGCGTTAACGGTAGGATTATATATTTATAATCAGTATCAAAAACATTTAAGACAAGCTATTGCAGATGCTCAAGAAGAAGCAGATAAAGCGATAGAGAAAGCAAGCAACGAGCATCAAAAGTCCGAAGAAATACTTGAACTCTATGACGCATATCTCGTAGCAAAGAATCGTTTGGACGGGACGACCGAGGCTACAAATAATTATATAACCGCAGTAGAAGCGTTGGCGAATGCAACAGGAATCACAACTGGAAAGATTTCTTCGGAGTCTGAAGCTGTCGATGAACTGTCTAAAAAATTCCAAGAATATTCAAAGCAACAATTAGAAACAGAATTACAAGCACAGGAAACAGCAAAAGAATTAGCTATTGCTTCTGCCGTTACTACAGCAAAAAACACAAAGAACAGCAATTCAATATTCAGGGCAGCAGATGATGAACTGGTCTATGACATACATAACAAAACGCAACCGAGTTGGAAAGCAAAAAGCATAGACGAAGCATACAGGGATATGCGTGCCGAGTATGAAAGGATAAGGGCACTCAGAGATGCGGCGTGGAAAACGTATTTAGAAGACAAAACAGAAGAAAACCTTGATATATATGAGGGATATGCTGCTCAAATAGACGAAGCCGAAGAAGTCATGTCAAAGGCTTTTGAAGCAACAAAGGCTGTTGTGGCTATTAATGGCAGAATCAAAGCTATTGACTCTGGATTTAGCGGAATAACAAACACAGAAGAAACGACAGAAAAAACAGAGGAAGCTACCGAGGCTGTAAGCGCACTTGCACAAGCATACGATGCGGTTTTTGAAAGCGCAAAAAACGCAGCGGATGCGATTGAAAGATATAACGACTTGATAAGCGGTGGCGAAGCGACAGACAATGCCGACAAAGCCGCTGAAATATACGAAGATTTCCTTGAACAACTAAACAAAGGGAATTATGGCTCTTCAAAATATCAGGCAGGAATAGACCTGTTTCTTTCTGATGAAAAAATTGCCGAATATAAGGGCAATTATGCAGAGTTAGGACAAGCCGTAAAAGATGTAATTGATAAATACTTCGTAACAGGATACGACGAAGACGAGAATCCTATCTTTGCGACAGGAGAAGAAGCCGGACAAAGGTTTGCAGAAGTTCTCAGAGACGAAGTGCTTCCGTCGTTTGACGAGACAAAAGAAAACGCCATCATGGTTGGCGACGAACTGGCGGCTACGTTTAGAAAAACCGACGAAGGTTATGAACTTATCGTAGAAGACTACAACTTGCTTTCTCAGGCATTAAACGGCATGGATGTTGACGTTATTAAAATGCTTGAAGACGCAATGGAAATAAAGATTTCCAACCCAGAGCAAGCTTTGAACCTGATGCTCGGAATGGCAGAAGCAGCAGGAGCAATCGCAACCAGTTGGCAAGGTCTTGATAGGATTAATATTGCGGCAATCATAAATCAGATGCTTCAAGACGGAAAGACACCAGAAGAAGTAAAGGCTCTGGCAGATGAATTTGCTCGTTTAGACGAAGAAGGGAAAATAGACTTATACATTGACAGAGATCAGTTATTGGAAGCAACCGATGAAGCTACTGTACTTCTTCAATATCTAAATGATTTAGGAATACCGATTACAACTGTAATCACTGTGGATGATTATCAAGCAAGGCAAAAGCTTGATGATTTGAAAGCAGAAATCGAGTTGATGAAGAACAATACGATTCACATCAATGTCGATTATTCAGGTGCAAAGATTGCAACACAGGCAACAGGAACAAAGAGCGCACAAGGAGGCGCAACGCTTGTAAACGAGGAAGGCGCTGAAATCATTCAAGAGAATGGAACGGCTCGTATTGCAGGCGGTGGAAAACCGACAATTACCTATCTTCAGCCCGGAGCGAGGGTTTGGAACGCAAGGGAAACGCAGGCAATTCTTGGAAATAGCAAATTGTCTGAACTGTTTGACGGAATCCGCTCTATGGCAGGCGGTGGAAGTGTTCCTGCAAGCGTATCTGGCGTTAGTTCGTACACAAACGTTTATGGTCAGGGTGTAAAGATTGGCTCTACCGATAAAGATAGTGGTCTTGAATGGATTGAGCAGGTAGTTGATCTAAGAAAACAGGAACTCAGCTTAATCGAGGCGAGAAACGAGAGCGTAGATGCTCAAGTAGCAAAACAGCGCCAGATTCAGGAGATGCTCGCCTATGAAATCGAGTATCTCAAGAAGATTGGCGGTTCTCAGACAGACATAGATAAACTTGCCACTGAATGGTACGAGATAAACAGCAAAATTAAAGACCTTCGGGAAAAAGAAAAGGAAGACAGAAAGAAAGAACGAGAAGAAGAGAAGAAAAAAGAAGAAGAAAGAAAAGAAAGAGAAAAGAAAAAGCAAGAGAATACCATAAAGTGGTACGAAAAGAAAGCAAACATTGCAAAAGCAGAACTTGACCTGCTTGAAGCGGAAGATGCCCCTGTTAAGAAGCAGGTTGAAAAGCACAGAGAGATTTCGAACTGGTATCGCAAAGAAATCAACTATCTGAAGAAGATAGGCGGTCATCAGGAAGATGTCTTAAAACTTGAAAAACAGCGAAAGGATGTTGAAGAGCAGATAGCACAGCTTAACCAAGCGATGATGGACGACTTGGCAAAGGCTATCAACGAAAAAATAAACAAGATAAATGAGAAACGAGATAAAGAACTTGAGGCTGTCCAGAAAGATATAGACGCACTCAAAGAGCAAAGAGAAGCGCAAGACAAGGTAAACGAGTCGGAAGAAAAGCACCAAGCCCTTGTTGAAGCATGGAGAAATCTGAAGAACGTAAAGAACGAAAGAAACGTTCGCCAGTATAATGCAAAAACTGGGCAATGGGAATGGGTAGCAGATGCGAACGCTGTTGCGAGTGCGAAAGAAGGATGGAATTCTGCAAAACAAGCATGGAGCGATTATAAATCTCAGAACGCTTATGAAAAGTCGATTTCAAAATTAGAAGCGAAACAGGAAGAGATATCGAAAACGTATGAAAAACAAGTCAACCAGTGGCAGAAGGTTCTTGATGCATTAGAAGACCCAGTTATCACGATTGCAGAAGCCTTGAAGAACATCGAGCAGAACGCAACCAAGGATCAGAAGTCCGAAATTAAAACGCTGAACAAGCTGTTGAAGCCGTTAGGATATTCCATCAGCACAAAAGGTCTGTACGACTCCGGCGGTATCTTATCCGGCGTTGGCGGTATCAAAGGCACAAGAGATGACGAGATGGTTCTGCCACCCGATGTGACCAAGAAGCTGTTGAAGCCCATGCAACCTGCAAACTTCACAGCCCGGATGAACGAACTGCGGTATCTGTACGGAGCAGGTGGTGGATATGCAGGACTTACTAACAACAGTATAGGAAGTCAGCACAATGGCGACCTGTATACCTTCGGAAGCATAACGCTTACGGAGAGCGTGGCGAAGCAGACCACACTGTATGACTTCGTACAGGCAAGCAAAGGCTTACGGGCTTACAACGGAACGATGTAACAGACAACTAACTCACAGGAAAGGAAAACAATTCATATGTTATTCCAACCGACCAACATAACCCCAGACGTATTATACGGAGATGCAAATGGAACAGTAGATGTTTCGGACGGTTTGACCGTTTCGTGGCAAATCAACGGAAACACTCCGATTATTGCATATCAACTGTTTTTTTATCAAAACAACACTTCAAGCACGGCTGTTTATAATACGCCAATATATGTGCTTGACGAACCAGTATACGGAACAGACGCACTTGGGAATCCAGTTCTGTTTACAGCCGAAACGATTTCCGCTCAAACACTTTCCAATAATGGAATCACAAATGGAAACCAGTACAAGATGAAGATACGGCAGTATTATGCAGCCCAAACATATCTTGACCAAAGAAGCATGAGCGTTTTTTATACAAGGTCTGATCCGTCTTTGTCTATATCCGCTAAAGACGCAAACGGAACTGCTGTAACTACTACGTTGGGGACGATATCAGCCACAATGGTTGGAACATACAGCCAAGCACAAGGCGATGAAATAGACTGGGCAACGTGGATAATCGAAGCGGAATATGTCGAGGGGGAAGAAGAACGGTATGTCCAGATTTTGGACAGTGGAAGAATATATAATGCGTCTTCTCTGGAAATATCATATGACGGTTTTGTAAATAACCAGACATACCTTACTACTCTTACGATATGTACAGAGCATGGAGTGGAAAAGACAGCAACATATGAATTCACGACATCGTGGGCTGAATCGACCATCTTTGGAGAATCAAATGCCTGTCTTTTAAACAGCCAGTCTACCGCAGTAAAAGTAGGATGGTCTGGATACAAGTACATTGAAGGTGTACCTACTGGATGGTACGAACTCTATTCTGGCTTCTTAATGTTGCATCGGGATTCGAATGTTTTGTGGAGTACAGAGAACGGATCTCCGTTAAGCATTTCCGCTCCGTGGGCTTTGCGTATGAAGATTCAATTAGCTACGTTAGACGCAACAGTTGTAAAAGTCCAGACAACGAGCGGATATATTCAGTTGTCTTATGATATGCCAAGTAGATATTTCAAATGGCAAACAAACAGCAGCAACGGAACGATATCCACCACGATAGCGTATGACGCAACGGTGCAAATTATTATTACGCCTACACAAATTATCCTTTATTCATTGCAGACTACAGGTGGTCTTACGCCATCAAATGTTTCGGTAACTACAGGAGTAACCTACACACAGGGAAGTATCACTTCCGTACAGACGTTTGGTACACAACTGATAGATTATATACAAATTATCAATAATTATTCGCAGAATGATTTGGCGGCGTTATCGGTTAACAATATTGATTATGACCCAGATGTAAACACCATTGACAGCACTTATTTTTTAGCGGACTTCAGCAACAAAACACTTGACGCAGGAACGCTGAAGATTGCCGGAACAAGCATTTCTGGTTGGTCAGTATACAGAAGAAAAGAATCCGAGCCGATATCGACACACTTAATAGATGTTGGTGTCGCATCGCACTATATCATGGATTACGGATGCGGAAGCGGTGAAGGGCTGTATCATTATGAGATTTATCCTATCGGGGCAAAAAGATTCCTTACAGACGCAATCATATCCAATTCCTTTAATCCATGCTTTTCAAACTGGGCGGTCATCGAAGCGGAACGTGACGAAGAAACGGATCAATATACTGTTGTTAATGAATATGTTTTTGGAAAGAACCTGTCTTCTGGCTCTATCTCAAACAACAATACGCCGACCGTATATAAGAACTTTACCCGTTATGCAACCGTTCTGAAAGCACGACCGAATTACCAAAGCGGTACGCTTTCCAGTATTATCGGTCACGTTGGATACATAGACTACATGGTACAAGACGGCGATACGATTGCCACTATCGCTTCCAGATTCCATACAACTGTTGAAAAGATTATGCAGGACAATAGGCTTGTCGATCCAAGCGAAGAGATAAAGATCGGGTCAGTGATATTGGTTACGTTTACAGAAGGTATGACTTCATACTTTGACGATAAAAAACTTCGGGACGCAATCTGGAATCTTTCCACGACAACGAACCACCTGTTTCTTAAAAGCAGGAAGGGCGATGTGATTGAAATTGCTCCATCGCAGGACATTTCAATGTCTTACACGGATGGGACAAGGCAACAGCCAGTTACCGTATCATTCCCGTGGGTACAAATCGGTGACGCAACGCATACAACCATTGTCGGACGGAGTACCACATAAAGGAGCGTATAATGTCTGGAAATACTTACAATAATTATCTCAGGGCTTTACGTTATCCATTTATTAAGGTCGCAAGGCTTCGATTCCTGCAACCAGATGGTTCAACGGTATTTGCTTTAGATGGGAATCCGTTAGAGCTGCGAAACAAAGCTTTCATCGAAGACGGACAGCTTACCGTAAATTTACAGAATGGTCAAAGAAGGACGGCTTCCGTTACGCTTGCGAACACGAACGGAGAGTTTGAATACCAGTATGGGAAACTCTGGTTCGGGCAGGAAATTGCATTAGATGAGGGTCTGATTCTGCCGGACGGTACAGAATACTATATCCAACAAGGCGTTTTTCTTATCAATGACCCGACAAATGACGTAAGACCAGAAGGGAATACCATGCAACTGAATCTTGTGGATAAATGGTCAAACCTTGACGGTTCATTGCGTGGGAAACTGGAAGGGACATATGAAGTTCCAGTAGGGACGAACATCTTTACGCCGATTACTTCCTTGCTTTCCGAAGACCGTGGAAATGGTCAGCCGTTGGATAACATAACGCCAATTTATACGGACTATTACAACAACAAAACGCAGATCGTAAGCGGATCTACTGTTAGCATGGTCGATTCACCATATACTTTGACTGTAGACGCAGGAAGTACCAAAGCAGATGTAATCCTTGGTCTGGTCGGAATGGTGAACGGTTGGGTAGGATACGACCCGTCTGGTGCGTTAAGGGTTGACCCGTCACAAGATGATATTGCCGACATTGACAAGCCTGTTTCGTGGACATTTGGGACAGATGAAACAACCTTGCTCGGTATGTCCTACACGATTAAAAAGTCAGAAGTGTATAACGACATCATTATTGTCGGGGCAGCTCTTGAGAACGGCACTCAGCCAATGGCAAGAGCCACGAACTATGACCCCATTAGTGACACCAACGTGAATATTGTCGGACGGATAACATACCGTGAAGAACAGTCTGGCTTCGCAACACAAACTCAATGCAGAGATTTAGCCGTCTGGAAAGTAAAACGGATGACGGTACTACAGAAAGCCGTCACGATTTCCTGTTCACAGCTTATGCACATAAGAGAGAACGAACTGGTCACGATAAAACGGACGGATAAGCCGAACAGCCCAATCGAAAGGCATTTGATTCAAGGTTTTTCCAGACCGCTTCTTGGAACGGCACAGATGACAATCAATGCGGTGTCAGTTGTAGACATCCCGGATATTTCCGTAGTTACTACAGATAGTCTGGACGGTTAAATGTACTTTGAAGCTGCATTAGAGCGAGATAGAAGCCCGTACAGCGATTTTAACGGTCAAGACGGATAAATGGTAGGGTAGAAAATAAAAGCCGCTCAAATCGAACGAATCGATTTTTGATAAATATTTAACAAACCAAAATCTAAAACAATAGGAGAGAAAACACATGGCGAAAATTATTGTTTTGAACGATGGCACGGAACTGTTGGTCGTAAAAGAAGATAATAAATATCTGTACTGTGAAGGAACGCAGTTCAGACCGAATCATCCGAGCATCAAAGAGATCCGTGTAGCAACGGATGAAGAACTGTTTGGCAACCTGCCGGATTTAGAGGAAGCAGAGAAGGAACTGGAAGAAGACATGAAAAAAGCAGAGAGAAAACCTGCCACAAAGAAGAAAGAAACGGCTAAGAAGTCCGATAAGAAAGGAGAATAACAATGCCGATATCCAGTGGAGCATATGTTGCCCCGGCATGGGCGAACGGGACATCCCCATATATTAATGCCACAGAACTTAATGCAATGTCCACCACCATTGCTTGTGTTCCTATTGCTAACGGTGGAACTGGAGCAACAACAGCAGCGAACGCATTAACAAACCTTGGTGCATTGGCAAAATCCAATGTGGTTTCCAAGGGAACAACCAATACGCCCGTTTATTTCAACTCAAACGGAGTTGCAACAGCAATAAGCCAACCAATCTGGGGCTGTGAAGAACTGGGCTTCCGTTAAAATTTCAACGAGTGGCGATGTAATTATTGAACCTAATCCAAGAGTTGATGTGTCTTGCCATTATGCTGTGAACATCTGTTATGTAAGATAATAAAGGAGAATAAAAGAATGAAGAAGAAAAGACTTATTCCTGTCTATCTCGCTGTAATTCTGTCCGTAGTTCTGGCAGGTCAAACGGTCTGCTTTGCAGGTATGTCTTTTGACTCTGCGGTTTCTGCGGAAGAACTGATAAAAGAGAAGCTGTCTATCCGCAGAGGGATCGTTGAGGAAACTGTGGAGTATTCCGAAGACGAAGAGCCATTCTACGAAGAAGAGGAATACTACGATGTAGAAGACGGCGAATACTTCATGGATGAGGAAGACGAGATCAACGCCGTTTGCTATGACGATGATGACGAAGATTATTCCGTTGAGGAAGCGGAAGAAGTTATCGTTGAACCGATAATCGAAGAAGAGGAAGAAAATATTCCAGAAGAAACGGAAAACGAAAATCCTCTTAAGGGAAATGAGGTTTGTTTCTGCACGACAGTCCATGTTGACTTGGGCGAACCGAAAGACGCACGGTTTACATTCATGTTGCTGAACGAAGACATGGAAGTCCTTGATGAAGCACAGAATGACGAGGATGGTCTGGTAGAATTCGAAGACCAACTCATTGAAGAAGAAGGAACATATTACTTCTATATTGCAGGAGTCAACGATCTTGCCGGATATGAATACGATGACCACACGGAAGTAATCGTAGTAGTCGTAACAAAAGAGTACAACGAGATAACATTTGACGGAAGCAAATTCGAATATTTCTCCTACGAATTCCTTGAAGAATATCTGGAAAACTTTGAAGAAGATTCGGACGAATAAACAAAAAAAGAGAGGGCTGTTCCGTGATGGTTCAGCCCTCGATCTTTGCATAAATGTCACAGTATGTGCTGTCGTATGAGTCGTCAACCTTTTCAAGAAACCAAGGCTGATTTATAACATCTTTGTAATAATACGACCAGTTTCCACCACCGATTCTTGCGTGTATGTATAGAATATCGGATCTTCCTGCGTATTTGTCCCAAACAGCGAACTGTTTTTCTATGCGCTTTTTGTTTTTCTTGATTTCAAACTTCAGATTCCTGCGTTCCCAACCGTGAATTCTCGACCAGTCTATGTATCGTTTGCCGTCTTCATGGAGCGGAAGATAGTAGTCAATCAGATAGTCTTTGTAACGACTGTATTCATGGCAATAATTATCATTGTTGAAGATGGGGATAGAACGAATCATATCTTCAGCCGTTCTGAGTTCGCAAGAGGACAACATATCTGATAAGTCCTCTTTGGAAACAGGCTTTTCGTACTTCATCAAGCGATACCCACGCAGACGAGGAACGACAATGTTGTTTTTTCTTATTACTTCTTGATATTCATCGACGTTTATATTTACATAAGCACCTAAATCCATAATTATAACCTCGCATTATGATATATAACTATAGCTTATACAAGCTTGCTCAATAGGTCTTCTATATCCTGCACAATACTCTTTCTTGAATATCCATTATCGGAAGCACGGCGTTTGATTCGCTCCAGTTCTTCGGTAATCTCGTCAAATATTTCGTTAACAGTATATAAAACATCTTCACGAGCGTGAGAATACATTATTTATCACCTTCTTTCCGGCGGTTCAATGTTGCGGTTTACGTTGGTGTTCAGCAGGTACAGGTTCTGACCACGCTTCGATACCTTAAAGCCAGACCCTTTCATCTTCTTGTTAGCAACACCGATAAGGGAATGATACACAGGGATACACTCCGTTGCGGAATAACCTGTCAGCTTTACAATGTCTTCTCCGCTTTCCATAAATGCAGCGACAAGACCATCATACGTTCCTCTCGGTTCTCTCTTGGTATTAGTGACCTTTTTCTTTTCTGCTTCATCAATAACAACAAAATTCAGTTTCATAGTTTCGCTCCTTCCTTTTAAATTAAATCTACTCCGATATATGTTAGTTCGTAGTTTCGTACTTCATCTATGCTTAACTTCCTGTTATACCGAAGAATCCCCCACGCATAGACAAATACTTCATTTTGGATTTCGACTTTCTTCCTCTCATCATAATTCCAGAACTCCACAAGACCTTCCTTTGGATATGTACCGAGAGAAACAGGTCGCTGCGTTGACGCATAAATATAAATGGTTTCTCCTTTCATTCCTTATTTCCTTTCAATCTACATCTTCGTACCTGTATTGCTGTAACTGACCGCTGTATCTGCTCCGATAATTCGCGATCTGGAATCTTATGCTCCAGAATCAGCTTGTCATCTTCTGGACTCCACTCCCTCGGAATGTATCTGTCAGAGCCTGTTCGCTTCCGATAACCTTTCTTCCACCGTTTGGCGATGTCATGGTATTTCTCCATTTCGCCCTTGGCTTCATAGTATTTTTTATACTTTGGCAATCTATCACACTCCTTTAATACAGATCCACTGTTACATATTCAGAATGACTTCTCACTACCTCAACACACTGTTTTCCAAAAACGATATAATGCTTACCGTTCAATCCATATACGCACCGTCTGATACGATATCTGCTTCCTCTTAGATAAATAGAATACGTTCCATAGTTGACTCCATTTTTTCTCACATCAAGCTGTGCCATGTTAATCACGCTCCTTCCAACAGCATGTTGTTTCTCATTGCCCACTTGTCTCGTTCTTCAAAAACGTCCTGCATTTTCATTCGATTTCTTTTAGAGAGCAAGCGTCCTGCGTAAATCTCTGTCGTTGTCACGGACGAATGACCGAGTTCAGACTGTAATGCTTCAAGAGAAGTTCCATTATTGAGTTCCATAATTGCTCCGTTGTGTCTCATGGAATGAGTGCGGAATCCAGATTTTCCAGTTACATCTTTGACATGCTTTTCAACCAGTTTGGAAAGCCAAGAGGAAGAACCTCTGTGCCATTCCTCCACACCAGATGATGTTCCACCGAATTTATGTTCAGCGGTAGTGCCAAATAAATAGTCAGAATTCTTAAGCTTTTTTGGTCGTACACCAGACTTAAGATATAACTTAATAGCAGAAGCAGATATCTCATTCAAATCAACCTCACGGTATTTACCGCCTTTTCCACTTCTTACAATTAAGTAATTAAATGGGTCATCTTTATCCGAGAAATGCACATCGTTTAACTTCAAATCAAGCAATTCGGAATTACGAATTTTACCATCGAGCAGAAGAGTTACAATGGCATAATTTCTTGCCCATAATTTGCCGGACTTCAACGTTCTCCTGTTCGCCCAAAGCTTCTTAATATCTTCAGCCGTGAACACTTTATCATATGGCTTAGAGTCAGATGCCTTTGTTTTCGGATACTGCTTGCTATTTACAGGGTTCGATTCAAAATACTTATTACCGCATCTTTCCTCGTCCGTTGCATACTCGAAAAACGCCTTGAGTTCTACCATATACTGGCGAACCGTGGACGGAGCAAGACCATTTTCCAGAAGAGAATCTCTCCAAAGTCTGACAGCTTCAGACAATGATGTGGTTTCTAAGTCACATTCAGACAGGAATTCACCGAAGTATAAAAGACGCTTTCTGTAGTTCCTGATTGTCTGTTCAGAACACCCAAGCAGCTTGGATTCTTTCAGATAAGACGATGCTGCCTTGCTATATAATTCCGTAACGTTCATCACTTTTACTTCCTTCCTAATACCATGTTATCATTGTCTCAAAGCTATTTTTGGACACAAAAAAACCACCCAATATGGTGGCATTTCTTCATTATTTATATATAATATGTCAAATCACATCCATAAATGCGCCTGTGCAGGAAACTCGTGTATGAAATACTGGTCTACAAAAAAGCAACCGATTTTGCAAATTGCGAATCCAAGAGCGAACCATGCAATAAGTGACAGGATAGAACTCTTGAAAAATATAATATACATTATGATCCAGAACTTAGGAACGTACACCAAGTTATCGTCTTTTTCCTCAACGGTTTTCCTGCCTTTGCTGTTCCTTATATAATCATCAGATTCCCAATCGTTTTGAATCCAATCTTCGTGGTTTTTGTTTGCGTCGAACACACTCATATTAATTTCCTATCCTTTCATCAACCCAAACGTCCCTTACTCCAAATCCAAGCCTGACAATCTTATGTTCTTTGTTTTCTCCTGCTTCCAGAACGGCAACAACGAAATTGTCTGCTAGAACAATCATTCTGGAAAACGCTTCTTTAAGAACACCAACATTAATATTGGCAGGAGCAAGAACGTTTACGAACACCGATGCGTTCCTTTGCGTATTCGGAATTTCGGATTTGTACTCCGTTGTAATATGCAGGAACGGATATTTCTTAAGAGATATTGTATCGGCAAGCGACACAATCTTCCTGTATTTATCCATCTGACGTTCATCAATTCGTGTACCATAGAACGGTTCGTCATCATCAAAAAGCGCTTTCTTTAATTTATCTTTATCTGTCATTCTTAGTAAATTAATCTCCTTAAATTAATAATCATAGTCAATACATTCATCGAGTTCCGTGTAAAACTCTCCATCATATCCTTTGCCGTCCTCGATATCGTTGTAGCAACCTACGCAAACCATACGGAACGGAATACCGTGGCAATCCATAGTCCTCAAAGCGACAACATCATCGTTTAGATAACTTACTCCACGCATGTGTTCGTCATATTGATACTCTTTACCGCAGATAGGGCATCTATCCGTTCGGATATATTTTTCTTCGTTAACAAACATTTCATTACCCCCAATTTAACATCAAGAAAACGATTTTTCAACCAGTTTTATTTGGCTCTTTAAAAAGTCAATGATAAAATTCATGGCATTGTTCATCGCATCTTCTTTGGTTTTTCCAGTAGCTATAACACGGTTTATGTTATCTGCAAGGAACTGAACACGGTTACATTCTGATTTTCTATATCTTGCATAATGTCCATTGGTGGAGTCAAGGAAATAACACTTTTCAGTTTCTCTTGTAGGTTTAATCACATACGTTTTCCCAAAGCTATTAACACTAAAATATTTCATTACTAAATACATGCTTTAATTTTCCTTTCTATGCGGAAACCCAAGACAACGCTTCGCCCAACTTCTTTACGGAAGCGTCTGGATCATCATATAAAACATCGTTAAATTCTCGCCAGATATAAGTTAATAAATCAACAAGTTTAGGCTTTTCTGTTTCAAGCTTAACACAAGTGCAATAGGACGCATCATCGACAGGCTCCCAATCGCCACCTTCATACATATAAATATCGAATCTTAAAAGGCGCTCGTCCTCTGGGTCACAAGGATTATAGTCGCCATTCCAACCTTCGCCTGCATAATACCAATCCGCTCTTACCTTTTCTCCGATGATTGATACTGGCGTTTCACAATCTACGTCAAATAATATCGTCTTATCCGTTTTCATTCTGGTCTCCTTCATCCGATTTAAGTTTATCAAACATATAATCAATTACCCTACAGTACATTTTCTTTAAGTCATCTGGAGTTCCAATATTCCAAAGCGATGAATCGAAATCATATTCACAGATAAGCTGAATCGTTCCGATTGCTTCGACTTTAAGAAAATCGTTTGCATATTCATGTGTCCCTATCCATTTGTTCACAATTTCTAAGTCAGATGCGTTTCTGATTTTTATTGCATAAACAGTATCGTCACAACCAAAGCACCTTAAATCATCCCAGTCTCCGACACATTCGTTTTTCTGAATGTTTAAGCTTGAAAACATCTTATTAATTACGAACTTGGAAGTGCTTTCGTATTCCTTGCATGCTTCCATTGTCGGAAACGCAATTCCGTCATCAGAAATATAAGTCTTTTTGATTTCTACTCTCTGAATTTTCTGTTCCTCAATTCTCATACTTTTTTCTCCTTATAAATTTCAATTTCTAAAGTGTCGAACGCCTGAATAAACGTTGTAATAATTTCTTTCCAGTTGCGACATTTTGTTTTGTCGATTCGGATTATCTTGAACACATCACGGTCATCAAAGATATTAACCAGTTCTCCGTCTCCGTTTTTCTGCAAGCCAAGGCACTTCTTGGCATGGGTTTTGTCAACGAAGAATGAATACATGTTATACATATCGTGACCGTTTTCTTTGTACTCATACAGCATAATCAACCATGCGTTTC
>Ga0310690_10000930_pt1 | contig 56673 bp, 38 predicted proteins | sample AusTroGonzalo_MG_2_FD_207661 | JGI IMG/M metagenome (GOLD analysis project Ga0310690, IMG submission 207661) | Bovine rumen microbial communities from tropical cattle in Woodstock, Queensland, Australia - Gonzalo_04 (v2) (version 2) | ecosystem: Host-associated > Mammals > Digestive system >... | reverse complement strand
GGCGGCGGTGAAGGCGGCGGCACTGGCGGCGAGACGATTTATATTACCGGCAAGACGCCGTCGAGCGCATCGGTGGAGATGGTGACAGGCGCGAAGCAGACATTCTCCGTCGAGATAAACAACCCTGAGGCGAGTGTCAGGTATGCGTGGTATTGCGGCCCGAGGTATGGCAGCACGACGGTCATACCTGGCGCGACTGCCTCTTCGTACGAATATGAATGCACTGGTGAAGAGGTCAATCTCATGGTGTATGTCCTTCCAGCCGAGGGATCTGGCGTGCATGAGGCCTTTACATGGTACATTACGCCCAAGGAGCCGGATCCAGTACCGACAGTCACTGGCTTTACGCCTTCTTCTGCCAATTTGACGCCCAAAGTCGGAAACACCGTGTCGCTCTATGCGACCGTTGAGAATGCGACATCCGATATCACCTATCTCTGGGAGATGGATTCCACCGGCTCGGGGAGGTCGTTTGCCGAGATCTCCGGCGCAACGGGCAGCAGCTACACATATAGGCCGACAAGTGCCGGCACGGTTATGATTCGCGTAACCGTAAAGAACGGCGAAGGGACGATGCTTGACGGCGGGCAGAAGGTATGGACGATTACTGCTACCGAGTCTACGACGACGATGACGCTTTCGCGCTCGACTCCGTCTAGCGAGTCCGTCAGCATGACTGCCGGAGACAAGCAGACTTTTGTTGCTACGGGCACGGGGCTTGACGGTGCGACGTTGAAGTGGTTCGTGAATGGTGCGCATAAAGGCGGAGGCTCGCTCTCGTATGAATTCGAGCCGACCGCGGCTGGTACATATACTATTATGTGCACTGCTGTTGGCAGTAGCGGATCGAAATCGGTGTCGTGGACGGTGACGGCATCCGCGCAGAGCTCTGGCGGTGGTGAAGGCGGCGGTGGCGAAGGCGGTTCGACAGAGCCGTTTGTGCGGAAAACACCGGCGACGGAATCGACTCAGGTTGCTGTCGATACGACGATTACATTTGAGGTAGAGGCGAAGGACACCGCATCGACCTATACGCTTAATTGGGACATTCTTAAGGACGGCAATATCGTGACGTTCACGGCGCCGCGCAGCACGAGCTGCCCCTACACGTTTAGGTCCGCTGGAACATACACCGTCACTTTGAGCTATTCCGGCGCGAAGAGCGGAGAAATTGTATGGACTGTCACGGTTGGTGATGGTGGCTCTGGCGGCGGCGGTTCCGGCGGCGGAGAAACGCCAAGCCTTTCCCGTCTCAGCCCGACGGAAGAAAGTGTCTCTATCAAGTACGGCAATTCCCAGACGTTCACTGTTGAGGCGAAGGGACTCTCCGATGCCAACCTCCTGTGGTACGTTGGTGAGTCAAATGTAGGCGGCAATGTCACATCGTATACATACCGTCCGGATGATCCTGGGACGTCGACGCTGACTTGCAAGGCGATTAGCAAGACCGGAAGCACTGTTCTCGCATCCGTGTCTTGGACGGTTACGGCGTATGAAGAGGGCGGTTCCGGCGGAACGACGGCGCTGTTCGAAAAGGATAGTCCGGCGGCGCAAAATCAGGCGATGACGGCTGGCGACAAGATGACGTTCAGCGTGAAGGCGAATGGTGACACCTCCAACTACAATTACTCCTGGAGTTTCTCGGCAGGGGACGCGGGTGCGGCAACGCTGACGACAAACCCTGCCAATCCTCTTGAAAGCGAGTTCGCCCCAACCGGCAACGGCACTTTCTATGTCATCTTCACCTATGCTCCCAAAACTGGCGGAGACAACAAGCAGCTATTCTGGGTGGTGACGGTGACCGGCGGCAGCTCTGGCGGCGGCGGAGAGGGCGGCGGCGATGAGCCGGGTGGAGGTGACGAGCCCGGCGGTGGAGATGAACCAGGTGGCGGCGATGTTGTCGAAAAGGACTACATACTGGTTCCGATGCCAGCTGATATCTCGATGCTTGGGAAGCTGTTTACGCATCGCGCGACACTTCCTGAAGGTGCATTTGAAAAGCCTGTAAAGTTCACGACAACGACCAGTGCGATTGCCTATTCCGACTTCACCCTTAAGAGCGGTCTTCCTGATGGAGTCGCACTCACCGTCAATGACGGCGAAGTTGTGCTTTCCGGCACAATGGGCGATGATCTTGACGGCGAAACCATTGCCCTCGACTTGATGTTCAATTCGGCGCCTCCGATCGTGATTACGCGCACAAATTGCGTCGAGCTCACGCTTGTGAAGCGTCGCCTTGAGGACGCAGCACCCTATCTCGGATATGCCGACCCTGCGGACGATGCGGTTGATGCCTACATCAACATCCAGAAGACGTTCACCGTTCTTGCCTACGACGAGGAGGAGGCGACGTTGACCTACAATTGGTATCTCGACGGCACGCTGACGGCCTACCAATCCAATTTCTACAGCTTCAAAGATTCCGACCCGGACCATGAGGGCGCGCAGCACACGGTTGTCTGTTGCGCGACGGACGGCACGACGGGCGAGACGCTGCTCAAGACGTGGACGGTCACGATGCGCCAGCCGTCCTTCGCGTTTACCACGGAATCGCTTCCGAACGGATCCGTCGGTGGAACGCTTGGCTTGTCCGGACTCGACTATCTGCTGCCGTATGGCACTTCGGTGGTCGCGCTTGATTTGGTCGACGGCGAGCTTCCTCCCGGACTGACGCCGCTTTCGAACGGCGCGCTCATAGGCGTCTTCCGCAAGGGCGGGAGCTACACCTTCACCCTTCGCGCGGTCTGCTCGAACGGCGAGACGGCTGAGAGGGAGTTCACGATCGCTGTTTCCGGTACGGATGTCGTAACGCCTGCGACATGGACCGTCGGCAACGGCAAGGACAGCGGTTCGGGCGGCGGCTCGGGCGAAAAGCCTGAAGGCACCAAGGGGGATTCGTCTGGAGAAATCCTGCCGACGATAAAGGCGGCGTTCGCCCACGGCGCGACCGCTGGCGACACGATTATCGTCAACGCGATCAATTTCGCCCAGGACGATCTCGGGGCGTACAAGTATCTGAGCGGAATTGCCGTTCTTCTCAAGAGCGACATAACGGTTCCTGTGGATAGCTGTGCGCCCGACATGACGGCGTTTACGCCGGACGGCGGAACGTTCTCGTTCAGCGTCAATCCGGTTGAAGGCGGATACTATACTGAAAAGTTCTTGATTGCCAAGGTCGGCACGGGCAAGCCTGCTTCGGACTACACGGTCGCGGGCGCGACTGCGCCGTACTTCATCGGCGGCCTTGCCATCGACGACGACGGCTGGCTCTACACGCGCCTTGGCTGCGTCAGAACGTCCGTCGCTACGGAAGACAAGCTCAATCTTGCGGACGACATAGCGCGTCGCGCCGCACTCTTTAGCAACGCAAGCTTTGAGCGCAATGTTACCGTCACGTCTGAAGGCGTACTTCCCGGCTACATTACGTTCAGCGGCACCAATACGTTTGCGGCAGGGAATGCGTTCAGTCTTCCCTTCATCGAAACGGTCAAGACGATCGTGACGTCCGATGCAGTCCTTACCTTCGGAAACGGCGCGCACATCGTAAACTCCAAATTCGCCGGCGTCGAATTCGAGGCAGGCGCTACGCTGGTGTTCAATCCGAATTTGTCTTCGTCCATCGTCTCCGGCTTTCGGACGATCATGCCGGATTCCGGCAAGGTCATCCTCCAGCTGACTGCCCCGCTTGAAGCAGGCAAGTCGGTCACGGTCTTCTCTCGCTACGTCGGCGACAACGATCCGATGAACGTTTTCGAGATCGTCCCCTCAGTTGGCGACGAGTCGCAGTACCGCCTTTATCGCGGCTCCGAAAACATACTTGTGCTTGAAGCTGTTGTGGAAGACGATCCCGGTCAGCTTGTCTGGGAGGACAACGAAAACATGGGCGGTGTGCGTGGCAGTTTGCTCTCGTACTCGTTTACGGCGCATGGTCCGACCGAGACGAATCCTCGGACGGGCTTGGAAAGTGACGCCTACAGCGACTTCTCCTACTCCTTGGTCGACGTCGGCTACACGATGAGCCGCGGCGAGCAGAACACATTCAGCGATTCTGTTGGAACGCAGGAACTGCTCCAGGGGGCATACCTCGCTGGCAGTTCGACCTCTGCGGCGGATGCGGAAATCGGTTTCCCGTTCCCCTGTGGCGAATCCTTCGTCTCCAAGGTCAGGATTCAGGCGGCGGGCAGGATTGCGGTCGGCGACGTGCAGATTGCGCTCTGCGACAAGGGACGGCTGGCGGATGTCCATAACACCTTTGCGCACGTCTACATCGCTCGCACGGCTGCGTCGTTCACCGTCCGCTACGGACGCTTCGGGTCCGTCACGCTCACTCCCGACGGTGCGATCCGCGTAGCGTTCGGACAGGACGCGGACCTCATGTCCTTCGTCGATCCGCAGCTGCCGCTCTACTATGTGATGGTCGGTGACAACATGATCGACTTCTCCTCTTCCGAGCCCTACGCCGGCAAGAGCGACGTGATCCTGACGCCGAGCTGTCCGCCCGGACTGACCCTCTCGAGCGGCGGCACGCTTTCCGGCTATCCGCTTCTCACGGGTGTATATCAGCTTGCGATCAAGGTGACGGCGCAGGACTCCAGCATGAACACCTACGCGATGACGCGCACATTCAATCTCACTATCGCCGAGGGGCGGCTTGTCGAAGATGCGCCGGTCATCAGCGTGGCGAAGAGTCCGGCCATTGGCGACGACGGGTACGTCCATCTCCAGCTTGGCGAAGAGGCGGAGTTCGAGGCGTCCGTCGGCGATGGGCAGCAGCTGCGCTGGACGCTCGACGGCGTGGTTGTGTCCGAGACTGGCAGCTACAAGCTCACGGCTCCGGCGGCGCGTCCGCTGAACGCCGACAATGCGCGCATACACAGGATGGTCGCGGAGGCGGACGATTCGGCCGGGCGCCTCGGATGGTCCATCCGCAAGGTCTGGTACGTCGTCTACAACCGCAAGGTCTACGTCGACGCCGCTTCGACCGCAAGCGCTGGAGGCGGTTCCGCTTCCGGCGGCGGCGGTGCTTCCGGCGGCGGTGCCGACACCAGTGCCGGTGGCGCAGGCGGCGTGACGACCGGCGATGGCGGAGTCGTTACCGGCGGCGACGGCGGCATTACGACTGGCGAGGGCGGCGGAACGTCTGCCGCCGACGGGCTTACGCCTCAAACCGCGTTCGCCGACTTCCAGGAGGGAATGTTCAAGTACCTGCTGAACGGCGACGAGGTGATTGTCGCGCCGGGAACGTATTCGACGCCGATCGACTTCGGCAACAACGATGCGAAGGTAACGATCAGCGCGACTGGCACAGCGCAGGACACTGTTCTCGACCTTGCAGGCAACACCAAGGGCTACACGCGCTGCTTCCGCCAGGGACGCTACGAACTCGACTACGGACGTAGCGGCTCTCTGGAAGTCATCTTCAAGCCAGTTCGGTCGGCCGTGGTCTCCGGACTTGCGCTATGCGGCGGGTCGATTGCCGAAGACTCGCATACAGGAACGACCTTCCCCGATTCGAGCGTGAACTACTACGGCGTCGTCGGTGGCGGTGCGTTCGGCGGCGACATTCGCAACTGCATCATAGCCGACTGCCATGCAAAGGATTACGGCGGCGGCGCGTATGGCGCCGTGCTCAACCACTGCATTGTGGAGGATTGCTCGGCGGCGGTCGGCGGAGGATGCGCCAACTGCGAGCTCTCGTACTGCACGGTTGTCGGCAACACCGCGACTTCGGCGGCGGGTGGCGTTGACGGTGAAAGCAAGGCCTATTATTCGATCATCATTGGCAACACGGCCGCGGGCAAGGCGAACGAGTACGCGGCAACCACGACTCCGGTCAGACTGACGCAGCAGGCGCCGACGCTTGAAAGCTGCTTCACGTCCGGCGATCCGTTCTTCTGCGCCGACTACCACCTCGCTGCGGGCTCGCCTGCTTCGGGTAAGGGTGCATATCCGACACCAGACGCTACGGAATGTCTCGTTTTCGTCGAGATCGAGGGCGGCGGCGTAGTCGAACCCAACGACCCGGACGGCGTTCGCGTCGAAGTCGGCAAGAGCCTTGCGTTCACGACCTCCGGAGGACGCAATGTCACGGCAATCTACGTGAATGGCGAAGCGGTCGAAAGCCCGGCAAACAGCTGGACGCTCGAAAACGTCGTCGTCAACACGGAGGTCCGTTTCGTCTTCGCTCCGACAACGCTTCTGGTGGGCGCAACACGCGAATACAAGACCGTTTCGTCCGCCATCGCGGCGGCACGTCCCGGCGATACGATTAGCGTGGACGCGGGCACCTATGAAGAGCGGCTCGACGTGAGCGGTTTCGCGGGAGCGCTGACCATTGAGGCGGCGGATCCAGAGGCGAAGCCGGTCATCGACGCGAAGGGTGCGGGACGCTGCGTCACGGCAGCGCTGGATTCCGATGGCGTTGTCTTCAAGAACATCGTCTTCGTCAATGGCCGCGCGGCGAAGGTCGCGGCTGGAGACCAGCCCTACGCGGAATGGCTGGCGGACGGACTCCACGACTACGGCGATGCGGACCTGCTTGCCTACGGCTTCGGCGGCGGTGTGTTCGGCGGACGTTACGAGAGCTGCGTCATCACGAACTGCACGGCGCTCGGATCCAAGGGCGGCGGTGCATTTGCCGCGGAGCTCATCGGCTGCGAGATTGCGTGCAACGTGGCGGGCACGAAGGATTCGGGCGTGAATCTCCGCGACATGTGCGGCGGCGGCGTATTCGGCGGGCTGGTTAAGGACTGCCGTGTCCACGACAACTCGCTCGTAGGCTACAAGAACCAGGTCTACTGCCGCTATCGCGGCGCAGGCACGTTCGGGGCGGAAGTCCGCAACTCGTTCGTCTGGGACAACGTCATCAACTGCGGATCCGTGGAGAGCGCGATTCCGAGCGAGACGCACGTCGGTACGGACGGCGTAACCGTCCACACGGTCGAAAAGGCGCCGACGCCGACGCAGCTCGAAAACCACAAGACGCCGATTCCGGTCGACGGCGAGACGCCGACATATGCATCGTTTGAGGCGGCGCAGGCCGCGGCAGCGAAGCAGGTCGCCGACATCCCGACGCCAGTCGCCCGCGCAATCTCGAACTACGACGCCTACGCGAATCTCTTCGAGATACGGACGGTCGAGGACGGGAAGGGCGGATTTGTCAATGAGCCCGCGCTGAAGGAGTCGGTCCTCGAGACGATCCATGAGCAGGCGATGGACGCGCTCACTAAGGACGACAGTGGCGAACCTCGCGAGAGCTTCCAGGTGCAGAAGATGGAGAAGACGCTGACGAATACGATTCCGGGACTCTACTATGCGCTGGAGTTCTCGAGCGACCTTTCCGCCGGATCGTTCGTCGGCGAACGCCATCTCGCGACGGGTTCCGGGTCCGTAAAGCTGTCTGCGACGTCGCTCGACACGCCGTCCGGCTTCTGGCGCATGGCCGTTTACCTCACTCCCGACGGCGAGTGAGGCGGTTTCCGCCTCGGACAGGTTGATCGCTTCGCGACCGGCCCCTGTCGCGCGGCGGACGCCTCATTTGGGATCCTTGGCCTTTGTCCTCCTCCGCCAATTTATGGTATACTTTATGGCATCATGAACATCAAACTCGTTTCAACGTTGGCGGCGGGCCTTGCGCTCGCCGGGTGCTGCACCTGCGACTTCGGCGTCGACCCCGGGGATCCGGTCGTCGGCAACTGGGGCCTGAAGCTCGGCTACGAGAACATGAACGCGGGCCACATGATCGTCTCGCGCGACGCGGACGGCAAGGCGCAGGCCCTTGTCCTCTGGCGCTGGGCGTCGCCGATCCCGATGAAGAACGTCGTCCTCGACGGGAACAAGGTCGCGTTCGACCACCCGTGGGGCTTCAGGGTCGAGGGCGAGGTCGAGGGCAACGCGCTCGTCGCGAAGGCGACGAAGGGCGGCAAGCCCGAGACGACTGTCGAGGGCTGGCGCAACCCCGTCATCCGGCCCGCGTCGACGAAGGACGCGAAGCTCGGCGAGCCGATCGACCTCCTGAAGGACGGTCTTGACGGCTGGGAGCTGATGGACAAGAAGGCGAAGAACGGCTGGTCGTTCAAGGACGGCGTGCTCTCCAACAAGCTCGGGCTCAAGCCCGACGGCTCCTGGGCGGGCGGCGGCGCGAACCTCATGACCAAGCGCGCGGACTTCTACGACTTCAACCTCGAGTACGACGTGCGCGTGCCCGCGAAGTCGAACTCCGGCGTGTACCTGCGCGGCCGCTACGAGTGCCAGGTCGTCGACAGCTACGGCCAGCCGGTGAACGAGCACAACATGGCCGCCTACTACGGGCGCGTCGTGCCGAAGGTCGCGGCCGAGAAGAAGCCGGGCGAATGGCAGCACGTCTCCGTGACGCTCTTCAGGCGCCACCTCACGGTCGTGCTCAACGGCGTCACGATCATCGAGGACGCGCCCGTCGTCGGCATCACGGGCGGCGCGATCGACGCGAACGAGTTCGTGCCGGGTCCGATCTACCTCCAGGGCGACCACTCCGACGCGGACTTCAGGAACATGGTCCTCCGTCCGGCGAAGTGAGGGCGGCGGCGGAAATGGACCTCGGCGGCGCGAAGAAGTCCAGCTTCACCTACGAGCTGACGAACGACCAGCAGGAGCTTCTGCTCGGGCTCATGGTCACCGGCAACTACCGGCGGCGCGAGGTCCCGTACTCCCTCTGGTCGATCGAGGGCGACCACTTCAACGCGACGCTCTACGCGAAGGAGAAGCACGGGAAGCGCAAGCTCTGCGTGCAGGGCTCGAAGGCGGAGGACTTCGTCCTTTTCGTCCTCGAGCCGAACGTCCTCGGCGCGGCGACGCTCGGGTACGAGACGGTCCTGAACCCCGAGCTCGTCGCGCCGCATGCGGGCAGCGACGAGTCGGGGAAGGGCGACTACTTCGGCCCGCTCGTCGTCTGCTGCGCGTACACGGACGAGGGGCTTTCCGCGAAGATGCAGGAGATGGGCGTCAGGGACTGCAAGCAGATGTCCGACAAGTCCGTTCTCGCGACGGGGGCGAAGCTGCGCGCGCTCCTGGGCCCGTCCGGCTACGCCGTCGTGAAGCTCGGCCCCGCCGCGTACAACCGCCTCTACGCGAAGATGCGCAACATCAACAGGATGCTCGCATGGGCGCACGGAACGGCGATCGAGGGGCTTCTCGAGAGGCGCCCCGGCTGTCCGCGGGTGGTCGTCGACCAGTTTGCGCCGACCGAGGCGACGGTTCTCCGCGCCCTCAAGGCGCGCGGGAAGGCGGCGAAGGTCGAGCAGCGGCACAAGGCCGAGAGCGACATCGCGGTCGCCGCCGCGTCGGTCATCGCGCGCGAGCTCTTCCTGCGCGACATCCTCAAGATGGGCGAGGAGGTGTTCGGCCCGCCCGCCGAGGGACGCGAGGGCGTGCCGGCGGGCTCGTCCGACCCGCGCGTCCGCGCGCTGGCGGAGGAGATGGTGCGCCGGGAGGGCCCGGTGTGGCTCATGAACCACGCGAAGGCGCATTTCCAGACGACGGACAAGGTCCTCGCCGCCTGCGGAAGGTCCCGCGCCGACCTTCCCCCCGAGGGCCGGGTGATTTCCGACTACAAGCTCAAGCAGACAGGGAAAGAAGCATAGCCATGATACTCGCAAACTCGCTCGTGGACGGATTCCTCGGCTCCAACCTGATGGGGCAGGGGATCGTCGTCGTCCAGCTCCTCGGATCCGTCGTGATGCTCGCCGTCGTCATCGGCAAGTGGAAGGAGCTCAACTACGTCGCGATGTCGACGCGGCGCTTCGTCCGCGACTTCACGAGCGGGCACGACGCGCTCGAATACTACCTCGAGCGGCGTCCCTCCGTCGCGACCGGCATCGAGGGCATCTACAAGGAGACGTGCGAGCGGCTCCTGAAGCTCCTGACGCCCGACGTCCGCTCGCTGCTCGTCGGCCGTCAGACGAACGGCGACGGCGCCGCCGCGCTCACGGCGCGCGAGATCGAGCTCGTCCGCGGCACCTGCGAGCACGCGCTCGACGAGGAGGAGATCCGCCTCGAGCACGGCATGGGCGTCGTCGCGTCCGTCGTCTCCCTCTCGCCGATGCTGGGCCTGCTCGGCACGGTCTGGGGCGTCCTCGACGCGTTTGCCGAGATGGGCACGGCGGGCAGCGCCAACCTCGCGACGATCGCGCCGTCGATCTCCGCCGCGCTCGTCACGACGGTCGTCGGGCTGCTCATCGCGATCCCCGGCGTCATGGCCTACACGCGCATGAACGCGACGATCACGCAGATCCGCTCCGCGATGGAGGGGTTCGCCGACGAGCTGATCGGGCGCATCGCCTGCGAATACCAGGGGAGGGGCGCCTGAGATGCTGAGGAGACGCAGAAGGGCGCGCGACGGGAAGCCGAAGGCGTCGATCGACATGAACTCCCTGATCGACCTGACCTTCCTGCTGCTCGTGACGTTCATCGTGACGCTTCCCGCGCTCGAGCAGGGCATCTCGATCATGCTTCCGCAGGCGAAGACGGACGAGCTGCCGACGAAGAACAAGAAGGCGAACACGGTCACGGTCGACAAGGACAACGTGATCTACCTGAACGACAGGCCGCTGACGCTCGAGGAGCTCGAGCGCGACCTCATGGCGATGGCGGCGGCGGATCCGGAGGTCCCCGTCCTCGTCAGGGGGGACGAGCGAAACTCCTACGGCGACGTGATGAAGGTCGTCAAGGTCGTCTACAAGTGCAAGATCCACCGCATGGCGCTCGTGACGGTGGAGAAGTAGGTCCGTGATTCGTGGCTCGTGGCTCGTGGTTCGCGGAAGTTGGCAGTTCAAGCAGTCCAGAAGTCAAACGATCAAACAACTAATCAATGGAAGTCTGGATAGACGAGAAGAGACCCGACGTGATGAGCACGGCGAACATCGCGCTCGCGCTCGTCGTCCACGTCGTCTGCTTCCTCGGCTTCCTGCTCTTCGCGAAGCTTCACTTCAGGCCGAAGGAGACGGTCATCCCGATTGAGCTTTCCGTCGTCGTCAACGAGAACCTGGACGGAAGCGAGGACGAGCCGCCGCCGCTTGACGACCCGCCGCCCATGCCGCCGGAGCCGCCGAAGGACGTCGCGCCCCCCCCGCCGAGGGCCGAGCCGAAGGCCGACGCCGTCGTGAAGGTGGCGGACAAGCCCAAGAAGCCGGAGAAGAAGCCGCCCGAGAAGAAGCCGGAGGCCAGGAAGGAGGAGCCGAAGAAGCCCGAGCCCCCGAAGAAGGAGGAGCCGAAGAAGCCCGAGAAGACGAAGGAGGAGCTCCGCAGGGAGCGGCTGGAGAAGATCCGCAGCAGCGCGACGCCCGTCGCGATCAAGGTCCCCGACAGGCCGAGCGGGAACGGGAAGACATCGAAGCAGACGATGACCGAGGCGCAGATACGCGACATGCTCAACAAGGGCGTCCCCCCGGGCGCGAAGACGGTCCTCGCGGACAGCGAGCTGCAGTTCTGCCTGTCGCGCGTCCAGCAGGCGATCGACGCGCGGTGGAAGACCGTGAATCCGCCCATCGGCGCCGAGGGGACGGTCAACATCACCGTGCGCTTCGATGCGTCGGGCGCGATGGTCGGCTGCCGGGTCAGCGGGAGCTGCGGCGACAGGACGTCCGATGCGGCGGCCCTGACGGTCGTGCGGACGGTCGGCCCGATCGCGGGGCTCACCCGCGGCTTCATCGGGAAGTACATGAAAGAGGACCTTGTCGTCCGCTACAGGGTGGCCAGGAGATGACGACGATTCTTCTGCTTGCCGCGATACGGCTCGCCGGCGTGGCCGGCGGCGACCTGACGGCGCGCGCCTACTTCGACGTGAACAACGCGAAGGTGGGCGACCCGCTCGTGCTCACCATCGACTTCGTCGGCGAGGCGGACTTCGCCGCGCTCCATCCGCCGGCGCTCTCCCGGCACGTCGACAGGGCCGACTGGAAGGTCGACGACCTGAGCGCGAAGACCGAGACGGACACGAAGCGCGTCGGAGGTTTTTTCAGCTCGCGCGAGGTCGCCGTCGCCCGCTCGCTCGTCTACCGCGTCCGGCCGATGCGCGCGGGCGTCCTCTGGTTTCCGGCGCTCGCGTTCGAGTACGAGGGGCCGGACGGCGACGTCCGCACCGTCGCCGCGAACGAGATCCCCGTCCACGCGAAGCCGGGCGAACAGGTCGTCGTCCAGGAGCTTTCCGCCGACGTCGGGAAGATGCCCGAGCCGCCGGAGATCGAGGAGGACCCGGGCGTCGCGCTGGGGGACGACGAGTCGTTCGCCTGGCGCAAGGCGTGCGCGGAGCCGACGGCGGACGCCTTTGCGCGGTTCCCGTTCCCCGCGGGACGCATGAACGAGGCGACGTGCGCGGTCCGCGAAGGGCAGTGGCAGCGCGCGCTCGCGGTCTACGCGCGGCTCGAGTGGCGCGTCGGTCAGACGCCCGCGATCGAGCGCGGCATCCTCGCCGCGCGCGCGCTCAAGTTCGACAGCGCGGCCGCGGAGCTCCCGGTCTGGCGCGTCGTCGGGAGGCCGGTCCTCAGGTACGCGTGGAAGGGCCGCGTCGGGATCTTCCTCGGGGTCGCGCTCGGCGCCGCGCTTCTCTTCTGGCTGCTCGGGCGCGCCATCCGCGCCCTCGCGTGCGCCGCGCTCGCGCTCCTGCTCGTCCTCCCCGCGCAGGGGCAGGGGATTTTCGAGGAGATGGAGCGGATGATGGAGGAGTCGCGCCGGCAGATGCAGCGGCGCATGCAGGAGATGCAGACGGTCGGCTTCTCGTCCGGGGGCGAGCGCCAGCGTCCGGTGGAGATCAAGGCGTCCGTCCGAACAGAGCCCGCAGAGCTCCAGGTCGGCGAGCCGTTCGAGTTCGTCCTCGCGCTCGAATCGCCGCGGACGGCGTCGATCGGCCAGGTCCAGATCGTCCCGAGCGAGATGTTCGGGCTCACGGTGACCGGGAACGCGCAGAACATGACGGACGGGAAGTCGCTGAACCCGTCGAACGTCGTCAGGCGGCTGTCGATCCCCGTGCGCTACGACGTGCCGTTCAAGGGGAAGGTCTCGTTCTCCGTCTCCGGAATGGTTTCGGGGCGCCAGAGGGCCGGCAACATGTCGGTGACGTTCTCCAACAGCTTCCAGGCCGAGACGCCTCCGGTCGAGATCGACGTCCGCCCGCTGCCGTCCGCCGGCCAGCCGGCCGACTTCAGCGGAATCATCGCCGAGGGGCTGAAGCTCTCGGAGCGGACGGACCTCAAGACCGTCGAGACGAACGACGTGATCAGGGTCACGTACCGCCTCGAGTACCGCGGCTACCTGCCGAAGGGGTGGCGTCCGCCGGACGTCGCCTTCGAGATCGGGCGCGGCGCGCGCAACGGCGTCAACGCGGTCGAGTGGATGCGCTATTTCGTCGCGGACGGCGCGGGCGAGACGCCGCGGCTGTCGGTTTCGTACTACGACCCGGCCGCGCGGGCCTACAGGAAGGCGGAGACGGGAGGCACGCATGTCGGCTACAGATAGGCGCATCTACCTTTCGCCGCCGTTCGTCGGCGCGGCGGAGCGCGCGGCCGTCGCGCGTGCGTTCGACTCGGGGTACGTCGCGCCGTGCGGTCCGCAGGTCGACGCGTTCGAGCGGCGGCTCGCGGCGCTCGCGGGGCGCCGGCACGCCGTCGCCGTCTCGAGCGGGACGGCGGCGATCGACCTTCTCATGGCGGAGCTTGGCGTGGACGGGTCGTGGACCGTCGTCGCGCCGACGCTGACATTTGTCGCGACGGTGGGGCCTGCGTTCCACCGCGGCGCGAGGCTCGTCTTCGTCGACTGCGACGAAACGGGGAACGTCGACGTCTCCCTCCTCGGGCGTGCATTAGAGTCCCTTAGGGCCGGCGCAGGGCCGGCGAGCGCCGGTGCCGGCCCGGCGAGAGGCCCCAAGGCCCTCGTCGGCCCTTGTCCGACTCGAAAAGGCCCCAAGATACTCGTCATGGGCGTCGACCTCTACGGCAGCTGCTGCGACTACGGTGCGATCGCGGGGCTTTGCCGTCGGTTCGGCGCGGTGTTCGTGACGGATGCCGCCGAGGCCGTCGGTGCGATGCGCGACGGCCGTCCCGCGGGCTCGGCGGGCCTTGCAGGCGTCTATTCGTTCAACGGGAACAAGATCGTCACGACGTCGGGCGGCGGCGCGGTCGTGACGGACGACCGCGGGGTCGCCGAGCGCGCGCGCAAGCGCGCCCAGCAGGCCCGCGAGAGGCGCGCCTGGTACGAGCACCGCGAGGTCGGGTACAACTACCGCCTCAGCAACATCCTTGCCGCGGTCGGCCTCGCCCAGCTCGACCGCCTGCCGGCGATTCTCCGGAAGCGCGCGGCGAACTACGCGTGGTACAGGCGGCACTTCAGGGGCGACCTCCTCGCGCCCGGCGAGGGCTCGAACCACTGGCTGACGGTCGGCGTCCTCGCCTCGCGGGGCGCGCGCGACCGGCTTCTCGCGCGCTTCGCCGCCGCCGGCATCGAGGCGCGGCCGGTCTGGAAGCCGCTCCACCTCCAGCCCGTGTTCGCGACGTGCCGCGCCTACGGCGGCGAGGTCGCGGAGGAGCTGTTTGCGCGCGGGCTGTGCCTCCCGAGCGGGACGGGGCTTTCGGCCGCGGACTTCCGGCGCATTGCCGCCGTCCTGGGATGAACTGGCGCGTCTTCCACAAGGCCGTGACGGATTCCACCAACCGCGACGCGCGCGCGGGCTCGCCCGGCGACGTGTTCACGGCGGACTTCCAGACGGCGGGGCGCGGGCGGCTCGGCCACAGGTGGCTGTCGCCTCCGGGCGCGAACCTCATGATGTCCGCCGTCGTCGGCGTCGGCGGGCTCGAGCCGGGGCACGCCGCGACGCTTCCGCTCGTCGCGGGGCTTTCGGTCGTCGAGGCCGTCGCGTCGCTTCTCGGGCCGTCCGCGCCGTCCGTCGCCCTCAAGTGGCCCAACGACGTGCTCGCGGGCGGACGGAAGATCGCGGGCATCCTCTGCGAGCGCGGCGGCGACGCGGTCGTCGTCGGCATCGGCGTGAACGTCGGCGAGAGGGCGTTTCCGCGCGAGATCGCCGGCCGCGCGACGTCGTTCGCGCTTCTCGCGCAGCGCGCGCCGGCGGTCGCGGACGTGCGCGACGCGGTGCTCGCGCGTCTCGCGGCGAACGTCTCGCGCTGGCGCGCGGACGGCTTCGCGGCGGTTCTGCCGCGGATCGCGTCCGTCGACTTCCTGAAGGGCCGCGAGGTGTCCGTGCTGCGGACGGACGCCGACGGCGCGCCGGCGCGCGGGCTGAGCGGCGGGATTGCGGACGACGGCTCGCTTCTCGTCGCCGGCGAGCGCGTCTACGCCGGCGAGGCGCATGTCGAGGGGGTGGGGGGCTGAGGGCCCGGCCGCGCGGCCGCGCGGGCCCGTCCCCGGCAATCCATTGCGGGGGCGGGCGGAGGATGTCGGTAGATTATGGTATAATATCCGACATGAAGAAGATTGCTGTCGACAGGGGCGTCGCGTTCGGCGACGGGAGGCTTGCGTTCATCGCGGGGCCGTGCGTGATCGAGTCGCGCGAGATGGCGCTCGACCTCGCGCGCCGGCTGTCCGCGCTCGCGCGGCGGCTGAAGGTGCCGTACGTCTTCAAGGCGAGCTTCGACAAGGCGAACCGGACGAGCGTCGACTCGTTCCGCGGCCCCGGGATCGAGAAGGGGCTCGAGGTCCTCGCCGAGGTCCGCGCGAAGTTCGGCGTCCCCGTCCTTACCGACGTCCACGAGCCGTGGCAGTGCAGGGTCGCGGCCGAGGTCTGCGACGTCCTTCAGATCCCCGCGTTCCTCGCGCGCCAGACGGACCTCGTGGTCGCGGCCGGCGAGACGGGCGCGGTCGTGAACGTGAAGAAGGGGCAGTTCATGGCGCCCGAGGACATGGCGCAGGTCGTGCGCAAGATCGAGTCGACCGGCAACCGGCGCATCGTCCTCTGCGAGCGCGGCTCGAGCTTCGGCTACCGCAACCTCGTCGCCGACATGCGCTCTCTCCTCGTCATGCGCGAGCTCGGGTATCCGGTCGTGATGGACGCGACGCACGCGGTGCAGCGTCCGGGCGGTCTCGGCACGGGCTCGGGCGGCGACGGCAGGTACGCGCCGGCGCTCGCGCGCGCGGCGGTCGCGACGGGCGTGGACGCGGTGTTCATGGAGACGCACCTGAACCCAAAGGTCGCGAAGTCCGACGCCGCGAACGCGATCAGGTTCTCCGAGGTCGAGAAGCTGTGGAAGACGCTCCTCGCCATCCACAAGGCGGTGAAGGGTTGAGCGGCCTGGGGCGAGCGGCGGTTGGCGGACGGCGCGGCGGGAGGGCCGCGTCCGGGGCGTCGCGCCTTCTTGCGGCGGCGCTCGCCGCGCTGGCGCTTCCGCCTGCGGCGGCGTTTGACTCGGAGACGTGGTTCGGGAAGCGCGAGGTGCTGGACCGCGAGGCGGAGCGCCTGCAGGCGGCGTACGCCGACTGCGCGGCGCGCGCCGTCGCGCCGGCGGAGAACGTCGTGCTGCCGGTCGAGAGCCATCCGGACGGCTCGATCAAGGCGACCGTCTCGGCGAAGGCGGCGCAGTTCTTCCTGCAGACGGGCTTCGTCTGGGGGACGAACGTCGTCGTGCGCCAGTACGCGACGAACGGCGTCGTGGAGGCGGAGGTCGTCGCCGACAGGTGCGTCGTCGACAGGGGCACGAAGTCCGGCTGGGTCGACGGCCATGCCCGCGCGCGGTACCTCGGGAACGAGGTCGAGGGCGACGGAATCTACTTTTCTTTCTCGGAGGAATTCGTTAGAATATCCTCGAACACGGTGATAAGGGCAAAGGACCTGAAGTTCGACACGAAGGTTGCGGCGGGAAAGGCGAATTGCGCGACCGGGGGCGCCGAGGTCGTCTCGCGGCGGACGGACTACGACCGCCGCGACGGCGTCGTCCTCTTCGAGGGGGGCGTGCGCGCGAGCGACTCCGGGCGCGTGCTCGGGGCCGACCGGCTCTTCGTCTTCCTCGACGGGACGAACTCGCTGCGGCGGCTCGTCGCGGACGGCGGCGTCTCGATCGCGGACGGGCTGCGCTCGGGCTCGTGCGCCCGCGCGGCCTACGTCAGGTCGTCCGGCCGCGTGACGATGTACGGGGACGCCGCGCCGGCGCGGCTCGTCGAGGAGGGGCCCCGCCGAAACACGGTCGAGGGGCGCAGGATCGCGTACTGGCTCGACTCGGACCAGGTCGAGATCGAGGGCGCGTCGATCACGGTCGACGGCGGCGTGTCGGGCGGCAAGGCGGGAATTCTGGAGAGGCTGGGGAAATGACGGAAGATCTTGTGACAAAGGCGATGAGCGAGATGGCCGCGGAGAAGACCTCCGCGGCCGCCCCCGACCTGCGCGCGACGGGGCTTGTGAAGGTCTACGGCGACCGCACGGTCGTGAACGGGATGAACGTCGACTGCTCGTGCGGCGAGATCGTGGGGCTGCTCGGCCCGAACGGCGCGGGGAAGACGACGACGTTCTACATGGTCGTCGGGCTCGTCCGGCCCGACGGCGGGAAGGTCGTCTTCCGCGGCGAGGACATCACGGGGCTCCCCGTCTTCCTTCGCGCGCGCAAGGGGCTCGGGTACCTCGCGCAGGAGGCGTCGATCTTCCGCAAGCTCACGGTGTGGGACAACGTGATGGCGATTCTCGAGACGCTGCCGCTGTCGCGGAAGGACCGCAGGGCCCGCGCCGAGGGGCTGCTTGCGCCGTTCGACCTCATGAAGGTCGCGAAGCAGCCGGCCTACACGCTCTCGGGCGGCGAGCGCCGCAAGCTCGAGATCGCCCGCGCGCTCGTGCGCAACCCGGCGATCCTCATGCTGGACGAGCCGTTCGCGGGCGTCGACCCGCTGAGCGTGAACGAGATACAGGACATCTGCCGCCGCCTCGCGAAGGAGCGCGGCCTCGGCATCATCATCACCGACCACAACGTGCGCGAGACGCTCTCGGTCGTCGACCGCGCGTACATGGTCTACAACGGGCGGCTGCTGAAGGAGGGGCGCGCCTCCGAGCTGGTGGCCGACCCCGAGGTCCGCGCGCGCTACCTCGGCGACGGGTTCAGGATGTGAGGGCTTCAAGGGCGCGGCCGCGCGGCCGCGGGAAACGAAGGAACGAAGGAAAGGAGAAACAACGATGACCATTGAAGTTACGATGAGGCACAGCGACGTCCGCATCGAGGCGCTGAAGGAGTATGCGGAGGCCCGCATGGCGAAGCTCGCGGAGAAGTTTCCGAAGGTGACGAAGGCGGCGATCGTGATCGACGTCGACGTCAAGAAGCACATGTACACGGCGGAAGTCGTCGCGAACCGCCTCGGCGAGACCGCCGTCGGCGCGAAGGAGTTCTCCGCGAGCGGGAAGGGCGTGATCGACGCCGCGGCCGCGCGCGCGGAGCGCCAGCTCCTGAGGATGCGCGTCAAGGCCCGCAAGGGGACGGTCCGCAAGCAGCGCGCCGCGTCCGCAAAGAACTGAGGCGCCGCGTGAAGTCGCTGCCGTCAGCCGAAAGCCAGCAGGGCGTGAGGTTCACGATCGCCGACTTCCTCGAAGCCGGCGCGGACCGCCTGCGCCTGTCGGTCGCCCTCGGCGGCGGCAGCCTCTCGCGCGAGATCGAGGAGCCGATGGTGAACCGCCCCGGGCTCGCCCTCACCGGCTTCTTCGAGCATTTCGCGTGGAGGCGCCTGCAGCTGTTCGGCAACGCGGAGACGGCCTACCTGAGGTCGCTTTCCGACGCCGACCGGCTCGGGCGCATCCGCTCGCTCGCCGAGCACCGGGCGTTCTGCGTCATCTACACGAACGGGCACCGCCCGCGCCGCGACGAGCTCGAGGTCGCCAGGGAGTTCGGCGTCGTGGTGCTGGAGTCGAAGCTCAAGACGCGCGACCTCTCGCACCACAGCGCGTTCGTCCTCGAGCGGCTCGGCGCGCCGCGCGCGTCGCTGTACGGGACGATGATCGAGGTGTGCGGCATCGGCGTGATGTTCGAGGGCGACCCCGGCATGGGAAAGAGCGAGACGGCCCTCGGCCTCATCAAGCGCGGCCACGCGCTCGTCGCCGACGACCTCACGTGCGTCCGGAAGGACGTCGCGAACGACATGCTCTACGGCTCCGCGGCGGACTCGACGTCGGGCTTCATGGAGATACGGGGCATCGGCATCATGCACGTGCCGAGCGTGTTCGGGATCAACTCGGTGCGCGGCGAGAAGCGGCTGCAGCTCGTCGTCACCTTCAAGCGCATGAAGGACATCGAGGGCGAGATCGACCGCGTGGGGCAGACCCGCCGGTTCAAGAGGATCCTCGGCGTCGACGTCCCCCAGGTGGTCATCCCCGTGAGCGAGGGCCGCGACCTCGTCAACCTGGTCGAGACGGCGGCGCAGCAGCAGAAGCTGATCATGTCGGGGCACGACCCCGTCAACGAGCTTTCGGAGCGCCTTCGCCGGCGGGCGGCGGCGGTTCGTACGGAGAATCGATAAGGAGAAAGGGCAGGAAAATGGCAGACGAGAAAATGGTCCGGGAGCTGAAGCTCCTCAACAAGTACGGCATGCACGTGCGGCCGGCGGGCCTCTTTGCCAAGGTGGCCAGCCGCTACGACGCCGTGGTCGAGGTCGAGAAGGACGGCAACGTCGTCTCCGGCAAGTCGATCATGGCGCTGATGACGCTCGAGGCGACGTGCGGGACCGTTCTCAAGGTCACCGCCTGCGGCCCCCAGGCCGCGGAGGTCCTGAACGAGCTCGAGGCCCTCGTCGGGAGGAAGTTCGACATCCCCGATGAGCAGTAGCGCCTCCATGTCGACGGTCGCGGGGCTGGCGACCGCGCGCGGGTTCGCGTGCGGGCCCGTCTTCGTCTACCGCGGCGACGGAGAGATCCCCGTCCCCGAGTACGTGATCGAGGCCGGGCGCGAAGGCGACGAGCTCCTGCGCCTGAACCGCGCGATCGTCGAGACGAAGCGCGACCTCGAGACGCTCGTCGCCGTCCTCCGGCAGCGCACCGGGCGAGCCGACGTGCGCGTGTTCGAGTGCCACCTCATGATCCTCGAGGACGAGGCGCTCAGGTCGGAGGTCGAGGGCTACATCACCGGCGACCGGATCAACGCCGAGGCCGCCGTCAGGAAGACCGTCGACGGCGCGCGCCGCCAGTTCGAGCGGATGAACGACCCCTACTTCCGCGAACGCGTGCGCGACCTCGACGACGTCGAGCGGCGCATCCTCAAGGCCCTCACGGGCTTTGCCGCCAGCCCGCATCTGGAGCTCAGGACCCCGTCCATCGTCGTCGCCGACGACCTTACGCCGTCCGAGACCGTCCAGCTCCCCCGCGAGTACGTCCTCGGCTTCGCCACGAACGGCGGCTCGACGACGAGCCACGTCGCGCTGCTCGCCCGCGCCCTCGCGATACCCGCCGTCACGGGGCTGGGCGACATCACCTCGCGCGTCAAGCCCGGCGAAACCGTCCTCCTCGACGGCACGAACGGCGCCATCACGCTCAACCCAGACGCGGCGACGGTCCGCGCCTTCAACGATCTCATCGAACGCCAGCTCGAGCTGACGGAAGACGCCACGCGCGGCGCGCCGGCCGGCACGCTGCGCGCCGGCGGCGAGATTCTCCTCTACGCGAACGTCCACCCCGGCGTTCCGCTCGCCGGCATCCGCGAGCAGGGCGCGCGCGGCATCGGGCTCTACCGCAGCGAATACCTCTGGCTCAACCGCGAGATGGAGCCGACCGAAGAGGAGCAGTTCGCCGCCTACCGCGACGCCGCGAAGTTCGCCGACACCCTCCCCGGAAGCGACGGCATCACGATCCGCGCGCTCGACATCGGCGGCGACAAGCTCGTCAGGGGCATCTCCTCCAAGGAGGCGAACCCGTTCCTCGGCAACCGGTCGATCCGCTATCTCCTCTCTCACCCCGACGTCTTCCGCACCCAGCTCCGCGCGATCCTCCGCGCCTCCCACTACGGTCGCGTCAGCATCCTCTACCCGATGGTCAGCTGCCTCGAGGAGCTTCGCGAGGCGGCCGTCCTCCTCGAGAGGGAGAAGGCGCGCCTCGACGAGGAGGGCGTCCCCTACGACCGCTCGATTCCCGTCGGCGCGATGATCGAGGTCCCCGCCGCGGCGCTCGTCGCCGGCGAGCTCGCGCGCCACGTCGACTTCTTCTCCATCGGCACAAACGACCTCGTCCAGTACACGATGGCCGCCGACCGCGGCAACGAGTCCGTCGCCCACCTCTACCAGCCGACGCACCCCGCCGTCCTCGGCCTCATGCGCATGACGATCGACGCGGCCAAGCGCGCCGGCATCCGCGTCGGCGTCTGCGGCGAGTCCGCGTCCGACCCGGTCGTCGGCGTCCTCTGGGCCGCGATGGGCGTCGACATGCTCTCGATGTCGCCCACCTACATCCCCCTCATCTCCAAGGTCCTCGCGCGCCTCACGCGCGACGACCTCGAGGCCTACGCGCGCGTCCCCGGCTCGGTGCCCGGCGGATCGACGGCGCAGGACATCTTCGACGCCTGCCACGCCTGGCTCGTCGCGAAGGCGCCCGACCTCGAGGACATCCTCGCATGATCGCCTCGCCCGAGACCGTCGTCGAACGCGTCGCCGCCGCGTCCGGACGGGGCGAGCCGCTCGCCGACCTCGCCGCCGCCGCCGCGCGCGCCGCCGGCGCGGAGGGCGTCGGTGCCGTCGTCGCCGCGACCTTCTCGAACCCCGAGCGCTTCCCCTCCCTCGCCGTCCGGGTCGCCGCCTCCCTCGGCCTCCCGCCCTCGACGCCTGCGCTCGACGTCCAGATGGCCTGCAGCGCCTACCCCTACGCCCTCTACCTCGCGACGCGCCTCGCCGCCGACACCGGGCGGAAGGCGCTCGTCGTCGACGGCGACGTCCAGTCCCCCCTTGTCGACGCGTCCGACCACGCCACCGGGAGCCTCTTCTCCGACGCCTGCACCGCGACCGTCGTCTCGTCGAATCCGAAGGGGGGGAGCCGCTTCGACTTCCTCTCCCGCCTCGACGACGCGCTGACGTGCTCCGCGGCGGGGCCGATCAGGATGGACGGCTTCAGGGTCTTCTCCTTCGTCGCGACGGAGGTGTCCGCCTTTCTCCGCGGCTTTCTCGCCGACGTCCCGCCGCCGGACTTCTTCGCGCCGCACCAGGCGCAGCCCTACATGGTGCGCCGCCTCGCGGAGGCGGTCGGCATGAAGGAGAAGCTGCTGGTGGTTCCGGACGAACTGAAGAACCCGGGCTCCTGCTCCGTCCCGTTCGCCCTCGCCCTCAACGCGGACCGTCTCGCCGGCGCGCGCGTGCTCGTCGCGGGGTTCGGCGCGGGCTTCTCGGCGTCCGCCGGGCTCGTCTCCGTCTCGCCGGATTTCGAAGGGAGGATGCTATGAAACGCGTACTCGTCACGGGCAGCTCGCGCGGCATCGGCAAGGCCATCGCCGAGGCGCTGAGGGCCGAAGGCTACCGGGTCGTCACCCACTCCGTCCGGTCGGGCGGAACGGACCTCCGGTTCGACGTCGCCGACCGCGCCGCGGCGAAGGCCGCGCTCGAGGCCGACATCGCCGCGAACGGGCCCTACTACGCCGTCGTCCTCAACGCCGGGATCAGCCGCGACAACGCCTTTCCCGCCATGGAAGACGCCGAGTGGGACGACGTGCTGCGGACGGACCTCGACGGATTCTACAACGTCCTCAAGCCCTGCCTCCTGCCGATGGTCATGGGGCGCGTGCGCGGGCGCATCGTCGTCCTCTCGTCCGCGTCGGGCGTCGTCGGAAACCGCGGCCAGGTCAACTACGCGGCCGCGAAGGCCGGACTCGTCGGCGCCGTGAAGTCCCTCGCCGTCGAGGTTGCCAGACGCGGCATCACCGTCAACGCAATCGCCCCCGGCGTCATCGAGACGGACATGGTGTCGTCCATCGTCCCCGAAGCCGTCGATGAAATCAAAAAGGCGATTCCCATGCGGCGCTTCGGAAAGCCCGGGGAAATCGCCTCGCTCGTCAGCTACCTCCTGTCGGACGGCGCCGCGTACCTGACGCGGCAGGTCATCTCCGTCAACGGCGGGATGTACTAGGCCCTATTCGACCTTCCGGTCGACATACCCCGCGACTCCGGTCGCGTTCGAGGGGAAATGCACCTCGACGCCCTTGTCCTGGATGAGCATGCGGATGTTCGTCTTCGCGATCTTCATCGAGTCGTACCGCATCGTCAGCGTCTTCCGCTCGAGGTCGAAGCGGAACGAGTCCGGGTAGATCCCCTCGTAGACGCGCTCGGCCTGGCCCGGCTTGCGAATCTTGAACGCGTCCACGACGATGTTCCTGTTTTCGGCCGTCAGACCGGGAATCTCGACCGTGAACTCGCGGACGTCCTCGCGGCGGCAGCCGGAAAGAACCGCGGCAAACGTCAGTATGGCAATTATGGTTCTCATCTCAACCCCTCAACTTCTCAACCCCCCAACCCAACTCACTTGAACGTACTCACGTCCTTGTCCGGACCGAACGGCGAAAGCTCGCGAAGCCCCCGCACGACCGGCGGAAGGTGCTTGAGCACGTAGTCGATGTCGGCGTCCGTCGTGTAGCGGCTGAGCGAGAAGCGAACCGAACCGTGGACCGCCGTGAAGGGCACGCCCATTGCGCGGATCACGTGGCTGGGGTCGAGCGAGCCGGACGCGCATGCCGAACCGGTCGAAATGCAGATGCCGAGGTCGCTCAGCCGGTAGGCGATCGCCTCGCCCTCGATGTACTCGAAGGAGACGTTAAGCGTGTTCGGAAGCCTGTTCGCGCGGTCGCCGTTGACGCGCACGTCCGGACACGACGCGAGAATGCCGGACTCCAGCCGGTCGCGGAGGGCCGTCAGCTTCGCCGCCTCGTCCGCCATGCCGAGCCGCGCCAGCTCGCACGCCTTCGCAAGGCCGACGATGTAGGGGACGTTCTCGGTGCCGGCGCGACGGCCGGACTCCTGGTGCCCGCCCAGCATGAAGGGCTTGGCCTTCGTCCCCTTGCGGACGTAGAGCAGGCCGATTCCCTTCGGCGCGTGGAACTTGTGCCCCGACATGGCCAGCAGGTCGACGGGGACTTTTTTCACGTCGACCGGGATTTTGCCCGCGACCTGCACGGCGTCCGTATGGAGGATCGCGCCGCGCGAACGGCAGATCTCGGCGACCTTCTCGATCGGGAACAGGGTCCCCGTCTCGTTGTTCGCCCACATCGCGGAGACGAGAACAGGCCGTTTTGCGGCCTTCGCGGAGTCGATTTCCGCGGTCAGGCGGTCGAGGTCGATCTGCCCGACGGAGTCGACGGGAAGCTCCACGGTCTCGTGCCCCTGCGCCTTGAGCCGCCGGACGGGCTGGAGGACCGCGGGATGCTCCACGGCCGTCGTGACGACCTTGAGCCCGCGCCCGAACCAGTCGGCCGCGCCGCGGATCGCGGTGTTGTCGGACTCCGTCGCGCACGAGGTGAACACGATCTCCTCGGGAGAGCAGTTGAGGAAGCGAGCGACCTCCTCGCGGGCGCGCTCCACGTGCGCCGCGACCTTCCCGCCGAAGGCGTGCATCGAGCTCGGATTGCCGTAGAGCTCGCCGAAGAAGGGCAGCATCGCCTCCCTCACCTCCGGGGCGACACGCGTCGTCGCGTTGTTGTCCAGGTAGACTGTCTTTTCCATTGACCGCATATTATATCACAATGCCCCCGCGGTATGGTATAATTGACGGCGTGAAAAAGACACTCTCGTTTCCCGGCTTCGTCGACGTACACGTCCACTTCCGCGACCCCGGCGTCCCCGAGGCCGAAACGACCGCCTCCGGCCTCGCCGCCGCCGCGCGCGGCGGATTTGCCGCGGTCGTCACGATGCCCAACACGGCCCCCGCCTGCGACTCGCCGGAAGGCCTCGACTACCAGCGACGCCAGGCGCAGGGCGCCGCATCCCCCGCCGCGGACGCGCCGGGCGTCCTCCTCCTGCCATCCGCCTGCATCACGAAGGGGCGGCTTGGGCGCGAGGTGGCCGACCTCGAGTCGCTCGCCGAGGCGGGCGCCGCGTTCTTCACCGACGACGGCTCGTATGTCGCGGACGACAAGGTGATGGAGGAGGCGATGCGCCGCGCCGCCGCGCTCGGCATGTGCGTCTGCGAGCACGCGATGGACCCGGACGAGGTCAAGGACGGCGTGGTCCGCGACTGCGACCTTGCGCGGATCCGCCACCTGCCGATCATCCCCGTCTCCGCGGAGACGGTCGCCATCCGCCGCGACCTCGCGATCTGCCGCGTCACGGGATGCCGGCTCCACATCCAGCACATTTCGACGGCGGAGGGCGTCGCGCTCGTCCGCGATGCGCAGAAGGAGGGGCTTCCCGTCACCGCCGAGGCGACGCCGCACCACCTGCTCCTTTCGTGCGAGGAGATCCCCCGCGACGACGCGAACTACAAGATGGCGCCCCCGCTCGGAGACGGCGAAGACCGCGCCGAGCTCAGGCGCGCCGTGAAGGACGGCGTCCTCATGTTCGCGACGGACCACGCGCCGCATCCGGCGGCGAAGAAGGCCCTTGGATTTGCGGCGGGCGCGAACGGCATCATCGGACTCGAGACGGCGATACCGCTGACGTGGAGGACGATGGTGGAGGGCGAGGGAATGTCGCCCGACGCCTGGGCGCGGGCGTGGTGGAAGATGCCGCGGGGGATCCTCTCTCCCCGCGCGGCCGCCCGTCTCGACGAGGCGCGCAGGACCGCGGTCGAGGTCGGGGAGTGGCGCGTCGTCGAGGTCGCGAAGTTCGCCTCCCTCTCGCGCAACTGCCCGTACGACGGTTTCGAGTCGAACTGCTGGCCGTGTGACGCCGGTCGCGTCTGGCCGTGAAGAAGCCGAAGGCCGCGTCCGCGCCGCCCGGTGGGGGCGCGCGCACGCCAATGTGGGGCCGGGAAATATGGTATAATATGGCCGTTGAAAACAAGGATGCGACAGATGGCTGAAGAGCAGAGCAACTACAACGCCGAAAACATACAGGTCCTGGAGGGCATGGAGGCGGTCCGGAAGCGCCCGGCGATGTACATCGGCGACACCGGGGAGCGCGGCTACCACCACCTCGTCTACGAAGTCGTCGACAACTCGATCGACGAGGCGCTCGCGGGCTACTGCTCGATGATCGACGTCGTCATCAACCCCGACGGTTCGCTCACGGTCCAGGACAACGGCCGCGGCATCCCGGTCGACATGCACCCGACCCAGCACAGGCCCGCGATCGAGGTCGTCTTGACGATCCTCCACGCGGGCGGCAAGTTCGACGGCTCCAACTACAAGGTCTCGGGCGGGCTCCACGGCGTCGGCGTCAGCTGCGTGAACGCGCTCTCCGACTGGATGAAGGTCGAGGTCAAGCGCGGCGGGAAGCTCCACCGCATCGAGTTCTCGCGCGGGCACGTCACGAAGCCGCTCGAGGTCGTCGGCGAGTGCGGCGGCGAGACCGGCACGAAGGTCACGTTCTTCCCCGACCACACGATCTTCTCCTGCCACGCCTTCAAGTGGGAGGTCCTCTGCGCGCGCCTCCGCGAGCTCGCGTTCCTCAACAGGGGCGTCACGATCCACTTCCGCGACGACGAGGGCGAGGCGCACCACGAGGAGACGTTCCACTACGACGGCGGCATCGACGAATTCGTCGGGTACCTGAACCAGAACAAGAAGCCGCTCTCGCCCGTCATCCACTTCGAGGGCGCGAAGGAGGGCACGACCGGCATGGTGCAGGCCGAGGTGTCGCTCCAGTACACCGACAGCTACTCCACCCTCGAGCAGACGTACTGCAACAACATCCACACGGTCGAGGGCGGCACGCACCTCTCCGGCTTCCGCCGCGCGCTCACGTCGACGATCAACAAGTACGGCGCGGACAACAAGCTCATCAAGGAGAAGGACAACCTGACCGGCGACGACATGCGCGAGGGCCTCACGGTCGTCGTCAGCGTGAAGGTCCCCCAGCCGCAGTTCGAGGGGCAGACGAAGACGAAGCTCGGCAACGGCGAGGTCGACGGCATCGTCGGCTCCATCGTGAGCGACAGGCTCATGACGTTCTTCGAGGAGAACCCGTCCGTCGCCAAGGTCGTCATCGAGAAGACGCTCCTCGCGGCCCGCGCCCGCGAGGCCGCCAGGGCCGCGCGCGAGTCGACGCGCCGCAAGGGCGTGATGGACGGGCTCTCGCTCCCCGGCAAGCTCCGCGACTGCTCGGAGCGCGACCCCGCCAAGACCGAGCTCTTCCTCGTCGAGGGCGATTCGGCCGGCGGTTCCGCGCAGACCGGGCGCGACCGCGCGACGCAGGCCATCCTCCCGCTCCGCGGCAAGGTGATCAACGTCGAGAAGGCGCGCATCGACCGCATGCTGGCGAACAACGAGATACGCACCATCATAACCGCGATCGGCTGCGGGTTCGGCGAGGAATGGGACGTCTCCAAGGCGCGCTACCACAAGATCGTCATCATGACCGACGCCGACGTCGACGGCGCGCACATCCGCACGCTCCTGCTGACGTTCTTCTACCGCAAGATGCCCGAGCTCATCGAGAAGGGCTACGTCTACCTTGCCCAGCCGCCGCTCTACAAGGTGGAGCGCAAGAAGAAGATCGAGTACATCCTCACGGACGGAGAGCTCACGCAGAAGCTCCTGACGCTCGGCCTGGACGACTTCGAGGTGAAGGGCAGGGACGGCGCGGCGCTCGATCCGGAGCGCGCAAAGGCTCTGATGACGCTTCTCGCCGAGATCGAGGCGACGTGCAAGATGGTCGAGGAACGCGGCTTCCGCCCCGAGGAGCTCGTGGCCGACCCCGCCGCCGCCGGCTCCGGCGCGTCGATGCTCAAAAAGCAGTTCTCCTCCCTTTCCGCCTACGGCTACGGACCGGCGGACTACTTCGGCCCGCCCTCGACAAGCGGCGCCGCGCCCGCGTGCGGCTCGCTGAAGAAGCTTCTCGACGACGTGCGCGCGCACGGCAAGCAGGGCCTTTCGATCACCCGCTTCAAGGGCCTCGGCGAGATGGACGACACGGAGCTCTACGACACGACGATGAACCCCGAGACGCGGCACATGCTCCGCGTCAAGCTGAGCGACGCCGTGGCGGCGGACCGCATGTTCTCGCTCCTCATGGGCGACGAGGTCGAGCCGCGCCGCAAGTTCATCGAGGACAACGCGCTCAACGTCCGCAACCTCGACTTCTGACCGGGGCGGGCGGCGGCGGGGCGCGCGCCGTCTTTCCTCGTCCGTGCCTTCTTCCCGGTCCGGTTCGGCGGGCGTTGACGAGCCCGTGGTTCTTTGGTACAATTGGGGAAAACAGGAGAGCACGACATGAAGAGACGACTTTGCCTCGCCCTCGCGTTTGCCGCGTCGGTTGCCCTTGCCGACGGCCCGACGACCTACTACGTCGACGACGACCGCCCGAACGATTCCGGCGACGGGCTTTCCTGGGAGACGGCGAAGCGCACGATCCAGGCGGCGGTCGACCTCGCCGAGCAGGGCGACACGGTGCTCGTCGCGCCCGGCACCTACGACGAGGGCTACGGCGCGCCCGCCTCCGCGCCGGAGTCGAACTACAAAAGCCGCGTCTACATCGACAAGGGCATCACGCTCAAGGCGGACAAGGGAGCGGGCGTCACGTTCATCGTCGGCGCGCGCGACGGCGCGACTGTCGGCGAGACGGGAAGGGACGGCAACGGCCCCAACGCCGTCCGGTGCGTCTACGTCAACCACAATTCCTCCCAGACGACGGTCGTCGAGGGCTTCACGCTGAGGGACGGCGCGGGGCATGCGATCACCGAAAGGGACGGCAACGCCTACGCGAACGGGGGTGGCTTCCGCGTCGGCAACAACGCGCCGGCCTATCTCGTGGACTGCGTGGTCGAGAACTGCACGGGCGTCCGCGGCGGCGCGATGGCGAGCGGACGCGCCGTCCGGACGGCCTTCCGCAACAACACCTGCGTCGTCAAGGGCGCAGTCGAGACCTACAGCCAGCTCTACTTCTGCGTCGCGACCGGCAACAAGGCGCCGAACGCGGGACTTCTCGTCGGCGGGACGCATGTCAACTGCACCTACGTCAACAACCCCGTCGCGGGGACGGTCTTCACCGAGGCCGCGAAGGTCTACAACACCCTGGCCGTCCAGAACGCCGGCGGCATGTCGAGCTACGAGCAGAAAGAAGAGTACTACCATTCCGTCCTGACGCCGAAGAACGCCCACTTCGACGCATGCACGAAGGACGCCGAGACGGTCGGCGGCGGCTCCATCGTCCAGTTCTTCGCGCCGCTCGTCGGAGACTTGCGCCTCGTCACGGGGGCCGACGCGGTCAACCGCGCCTCGAAGGACTTCCTCTCGCAGATCGACATTCCCGACGGCGTCGAGAGGTACGTCGACGTCAACGGAAGGTCCTTCGACCCCGACCAGCCGTTCCACGCCGGCGCGATCCAGGAGGTCGTCGAGCCGGGGAGCGGGATGCTCATGTTCAACGACGCGCGCATTTCGGTCGACGGCGTCGCGGCGCAGGGGATGCCGAACTACGTCTTCGCCTCGAGCTATCCGACGCAGTTCCTCGTCCGCCCGCTTCTCGACGGCGGCCGCGTCTTCTCCTGGTACGCCCGCACGGCGGCGGGTAACCGCTGGCGCTTTCCGCTCCCCGACGACTCGCTCTGGTTCATGCCGCCGGCGAAGGGCGACGGCATCACGAACGAACTCTACCTCGCCGCGAACGTCTACTACGTCTCCAGCGGCGGCTCGGCGGACGGGGTCGGCACGCAGGCGAACCCCTTCAACACGATCCAGAAGGCCTGCGACGCGGTGCCGACGGACAACACGCGCTGCCTTGTCCTCGTGGGGCCGGGCGAGTATGACACCGAGGAGGGGCTCAAGGTCCACCAGGGAATGACGAACCGCGTCTCCATCGTCTCCGGTCAGTACGTCCGCATCGTCGGAGCGGGCGAGGGCGCGACGTTCATCCGGGGGAAGTCCGACCTGAACGGCCCGGCCGGCGACGGAAGCGGACCGGCGGCCATCCGCTGCGTGTCGGCGTCCTCTGCCGTCGTCGCAATCCAGAACCTGACGCTTGCCGACGGCAGGACGGACGACACCAGCAACAGCGCCGACGTCCCGCAGACGCGCGGCGGCGGCGCGGCGTTCGGCAACATCGCCGACTTCCACATCGCCGACTGCACGATCACGAACTGCGTCGGCTACCGCGGCGCGGTCTACTCGGGGACGATCTCGCGCTGCCGTCTCACCGACTCCCTCGGCTACGGCGGCGGAGTCCGCTACTCGAAGTTCCTCTGCTGCGTAATGGACAACATGAGGACCTATAGCAACAACTCCATCCCGTTCGGATACAACGGGAGCGCGGTCCAGTGCACGTTCATCGGGAAAGACAAGGAATACGAGACGCTTGTTTCGGTGGACCAGTACACGAACATGGTCCTCGTCACGACGAGGGGAATCGGAGCGAGCTTGAAGCTCCCCGGCTCGATCGCCTGGAACGTGCGCGACAACGTATCTTCCGATTCTCTTGCCACCGTCGCCGACCCGCAGCTGACGCGGATGGCGCAGGGCGACTTCATCCCGCTCGCGACGTCGCCCGCCGTCGCCGCCGGCATCCTCTACGACGGCTACGCGTACGACTACACGCCCGACAGGGAGGGCAATCCCATCCGCTTCGTCGACGGCCGTCCCTGCGCGGGCGCCTTCCAGACGTTCCGTTCCGGCTACGCGGTCGACGCGTCGGCCGGCCTCAACGGGGTCGTCCTCGGCGGTCCCGCCTACGCGGAGCTCGCGGACGACGAATCGGCGACCGTCTCCTTCGACATCTCCTTCGCGACGCGCCCGTACAAGGGCATCGAGGCGGACGGCGTGTTTGCCGAGGGCGCGACGCAGGTGACGATCGACGGCTCCGCGCAGGGCGAGTCGCCGTTCGCCATCGTCGTCAGGCCCGTCTTCGACAACACGTGGTACGTCGACGCGACGGACGGCGACGACGGTCGGTCCGGCTTCAGCGAGGCGACGGCCAAGAAGACGTTTGCGGCGCTTTTCGCCACCGGCTTTGTCGCGGCCGGCGACGTCGTCCATGCGCTTCCCGGCCTCTATGACGGCGGGAGGATGGCCTGCCCCAAGCAGGGCAGCGTCGAAAGCACGGTCGATGCGCGGCTTGTCGTGCCGCCGGGCGTGACGGTCGTCGCCGACAGGGGGCCGGTCGAAACGGTCATCAAGGGGGATAACGCCCCCGCGAACGCGGCCGACGAGTACGGACTCGGCTCCGGCGCCGTGCGCGGCGTCTTCCTGAACGCCGACTCGGTCGTCCGCGGCTTCACCATCCGCGGCGGCCGGACCGAGGGAACGGGCGTCTCAGACGGCAACAACTTCGGCGGAGGAGTCTACGGCTACGGCAACCGCAAGGCATTCGCCGTCGACTGCATCATCTCGGACAACGCCTCCTCGCGCGGCGGCGGCGCCCATCAGGGCGTCTACATCAACTGCCGGTTCTTCGGCAACCGGGCGCTCAACAACCGCGCCGCGGCGAGCAACGCCTACCTCTACAACTGCGTCGTCGACGGAAACTTCGGCGTCAACGCGACGCAGAACTGCTACGACACGGTCAACTGCACTTTTGGACCGGGCAACAAGAATGTCGGCGGTTCGTCCGAAGAGAACGCGATCGGACTGCCCCTCGGCCCTGTCGTAAACTGCCTCGTGCTCGGCACCTACAACGCAAACGGGGATTCCCCGCTCTACGCGACGAACTGCGTCTTCCTCGCGTCCAAGAAGAAGAACGCCAACGCCTCCTACAACTACGACGACGCGACGCTGTTCGCCGAGGACGGCAGGGCGGATGTCGCGGAAGACTATTCCCCCGTCATCGGGTCGAACGTGGGCGTCAACTACGGCCGCGCGCTCGACCTCGCGTCCTTCTCCGGCCTCGAATACTGCCCCGAAGACCTCCGTGCCGAGATACTCAAGACCGACGCGCTCGGAGGGCAGCGCGTCTACGACGGCACGATCGACGTCGGCGCGGTCGAGGCCGACTGGCGCCCCCGCTACGCGGCGGCGATCGGCAAGCGCGTTTCCGTCGACTTCGCTTCGCCCGGCGTGACGCTCGAGGGCGGCACGGTGCGGCTTGCGGACGGCGCCTCGATCTCGGGCGTCTGGAGCCTGCCGGCGGGGGGCCGTATCGCGACGTGCGCCTACGGCGTCTCCGCGACGTCCGGAACGCTCGACGGGCAGATCGGCGACGTCGCCGTCGTGGCGGAGTCCGCGCCGGTTGCGTCGTCCTTCCGCTCCTCCGCGGAGAGCGTCGACTACGCTTTCGCCTTCTCCGGAGGGGGCTATGGCGAGATCGTCGGCTTCAACGCGACGGTCCCGGGATTCTCCGTCATCGTCCGCTGACGCCGCCATGAAGACGACGGCCCTCCTCTCCCTCCTGTCCGCCGCGGTCCTTCCCGCGGCGGCTTTCGAAGTCGCCTCGCTCCAGTCCTCGATCGACGCCGCGTCCGCGGCGGGCGGCGGTGTCGTGTCCGTTCCGGCGGGGACGTGGGAGGCCGGCCCGCTGCGCCTCAGGAGCGGCGTCACGCTCCGGCTCGAGAAGGGCGCCGTCCTCAGGGGCCCGACCGATCCCGCGCCCTACCGCTCGGCGTCGCCCCGCTTCGGGGCCTTCGTCCAGGCGGACGGCGAGAAGGACGTCGCAATCGAGGGCGAGGGCGTTCTCGACGGGCGGGGCGGATTCTTCCCGACGGCGGGGTGGCGGCCGAAGCTCGTCCTCTTCACGGACTGCCGAAACGTGCGCGTCGAGGGCGTGACGCTCCGCTCGAGCGGAAGCTGGACGATGTTCTGCGACCGGTGCGACGGCGTCGTCTATCGCCGCGTCAAGCTCTTCAGCCACGACAACCACTGCACGGACGGACTCGACGTCTCCTCCCGAAACGTGCTGATCGAGGACTGCGACATTGACGCGGACGACGACGCGCTTGTCTTCAAGACACTGTCGCCCGAAGTCGTTGTGGAGAACGTCGTCGTGCGGAACTGCCGTTTCGCGTCGAGCTGCAACGCGATCAAGATCGGAACAGAGAGCCACGGCCGCGTTCGCAACATCGACATCCGCAACGTCGCGCTCGCGCCGACGGGCGCGCAGGGCCGCTTCGACTGGCGCACCAGGATACCCGGTGCGGCCGGCTACCACACCGGGCTCGCCGGCATCGCGGTCGAGTGCGTCGACGGCGGGACGCTCGAGAACGTGTCGGTGCGCGACGTGAAGATGACCGGCTACCAGACGCCCGTCTTCGTCCGTCTCGGCCGCCGCACGAAGGCCGCCGACGGGCACGAGTCGTTCCTGAGGGGCGTCCTCGTCGAGAACGTGAAGGCGGTCGCGGCGAGTCGCGTCGCCTGCTCCATCACTGGCGTCCCGGGGCTTCGCCCGCGCGACGTCACGCTCCGCAACGTCGCCGTCCTGTTCCCCGGAGGAGGGGGAGACTTCGACACGCTTCTCCCGGTCCCCGAGGTCGAGGCGAGCTATCCCGAGAACTTCATGTTCAACGCCGCCGCGCTTCCGGCGTACGGCTTCTACGTCCGCCATGCTGACGGCGTCAGGTTCGAGAACGTCCGCACGCGCCTCTCGTCGCCCGACCGCCGTCCGGCCGTCTTCATCGACGACGCGGACGTTTCGGTCGACGCAGCCTCGTCGTTCGCGCCGACGTCGGGCCGCCTTGCCAACGTCTGCCGCGCCAGGGCGGAGGAGCTCGCCGCGTCCGTGGATGCGTTCTGGAAGGGACTTGAGCGCGGGGACGCGCTCTTTGCGCCCGCCCCCGGACGGGCGGACGGCGCGAAGCCGCCGCTTCTCGTTCTCCTCGGGTTCCGCCGCGGCGACCGTCCCGAGCAGGCGCTCGGCGTGTGCCGCGGCCGCGGCTGGTCGATGCTGCTGCCGTTCGCGCGCGACGCGGCGGGCGTCCTGAAGGCGGTCGAGTCGGTGAAGGACCGCGTCGACGCGCGGCGCATCCTCCTCAAGGGAGACGGCTCCCAGGCGTCGCTGGCGCTCGAGCTTGCCGCCCAGAAGCCGGCGCTCTGGGCGGGCGTCGCCGCCGTCAGCCCCGCGAAGGCCGTCGACGGGCTTTCGGCCGCGCGGGGGCTTCCGGTCGACATCGTCGCGCCGGCGCGGAACCCCGCGAAGGCCCGCGCCGGGCTTGAGGCGTTCAACGCGCTCGCCGCGGCGCCGGACCGCATTGAGGCGTCCGTTGTCGAAGGAATCGTCACAACCGGAAAGGTCCCAGGCGCGCTCCGCTACGGCGGACGCGACCCGGGCTTCCTGCCGCCGTCGCGTCCGCTCCTTTTGCGGCGCCAGTCCGGGGAGGTGCGCCTCTCCCTCACGGACAATGCCGAGGTCGGCTGCTTCATTCCGTCCCTCGAGTGGCTGGCCGGCCTTGGGCCGCGTGCCGTCCCGGGCGCGAAAAGGCGTCTCGTCTTCGCGGGCGACTCGACGCTCCAGCGGCGCGGCGCGGATGATCCCGCCGGAAGCTGGGGCGAGGCGCTGCGTCCGTATCTCGCGGACGACGTCGAGGTCGTCAACTGCGCGATCGGCGGGCGCTCGACGCGCACCTACATGGGCGACTGGGTCTCGAACACGCTAGAAAAGGTCCGTGCGGGCGACTGGGTGCTGATCCAGTTCGGGCACAACGACAGCTCGAAGTCGAGCGACCCGAGGATCGACCGGATGACGGATCCCGACAGCGAATACGTCAACAACCTCCGGCGCTTCGTCGCCGACGTGAAGCTGAAGGGCGGCCGTCCCCTGCTTGTGACGCCCATCTCGCTCTTCCTCTACCGAAAGGACGGATCGTGGGCCGAGAAGAATCCGCTGGGGCCGTGGGTCGCGGCGATGAAGCGCTACGCGGCGGACTACGAGATCCCTGTCGTCGACCTGAACGCGCTCTCGACGGCGGCCCTTCGCGCGGCGGGGCGCGATACGGCGGCGACGTGGTTCATGTATTCCGTCGACGGGAAGGACTGGGCCCATCCGACCCGGCTCGGAGCCGAGTCGATTGCGCGGCTTTTCGTGGACGAAGTCCTTGCGAAGGGCGGACCCGTCGCGGGCCTGTTCCGCCCCGGGGCAGGCGGTGATTTCGCCGTTGTCGACATTGCGGCCGACGGACGGCTCCTCGAGTCGCGCGGCGCGTCCGTCGCGGGCATCGCCGTCGGCCGCGACGAGAACGACCAGGCGTTCGTCCGGTTCACGTACCGGCCCGAGCGGGACGGCGCCGCGCTGCGACTGCGCGTGCGCGGGCTCCATCCGCGCAACTGGATCGTCAGCGTCGACGGGTGGTCGGTCGGCAAGTGGCTGGACGAGGAGCTCGACGCCGGGGTTTCGCTCGGCGTCCAGCCGGCCGGTCCGGTCGAGGTCTCGAAGAAGGGCGTGCAGAGGCCATCCGACTGGGAGAAGTGGCGTCCGCTCCTCCGGAATGTGAAGTCGACGTTCGACGGCACGCTCCAGAACTGCTATTTCTACGCGCCGGACAAGGCGGCGACCGAGCCCGTTCCGCTCGTCGTCGGACTCCACACCTGGAGCGGCGACTGGAGAAACGCCGGGCACTACGCGCCTGCGCTCGACTATGCGCGCGCGCACGGCTGGGCGATGGTGGGGCCTGACTTCCGGGGGCCGAACGACCATCCGCTTGGCTGCGGCGGCGAGGCCGCCGTGCAGGACGTCGTCGACGCTGTCGAGTATGCGAAGGCGCACGCGAAGATCGATCCGAAGCGCATCTACATCGTCGGCGGGTCGGGAGGGGGGCACATGACGCTCTTGATGGCCGGGCGCCATCCCGAGATCTGGGCCGGCTGCGCCGCGTTCTGCCCGATCACCGACGTCGCGCGGTGGCACGCCGACTCGCTTCTCGACCACCCGGGGCGCGGACGACACTATGCGCGGATGCTCGAGCGGGCGTGCGGCGGCACGCCGGCGGAGCGTCCTGCGGAGTACGCCGCGCGCTCGCCGCTCGCCTGGCTCGCCCGCGCCAAGGCGGCGAAGGTCCCCGTCTACATCGTGACCGGCATCCACGACGGCTGGACGGGATCCGTCCCCGTGGGGCACTCCTTCCGGGCGTTCAACGCGCTCGCCGCGCCGGGCGACGCCGTTTCCGAGGAGGACATCGCCGCGATCGAGGCGACGCAGCGCGTGCCGGACGCCCTCGCGTGGCGAGGGGAGGCCGACCCGTTCTACGGCGACAAGATGAAGATCCACTTCCGCCGGACGTCTGGGAACGTCCGCTTCACGCTTTTCGAGGGCGGCCACGGCGGGAACTTCGCCGCGGGGCTCGACTTCCTCTCGCGGCAGGTCAAGGGCCGCCCGGCGGACATGTCGCTTCCAGAGAGGGCCGACGGGTCGGAGGTCTCGCTGGGCAAGTAGGCGTACGCGACAAGGCGCTCAGCGGCGCCTGAAGGCGGATGCCGACGGCTTCGCCGCGGGCGGCGCGGCGGTGCGCGCGTGCTGTACCGCGCGGTTTGCGTTCTGGACGGCGCGCGCCTGGCTTTGCTGCTGCGCCCTGACGGCCTCCTGTCGCTGCCGCGTCGCCCGTGCCATCGCCTCCTGCTGGGCGCGCGCGACGGACTGCTGCTGGCGGAGGGCGGCGCTTGCCGTCTCCTGCTTCAGGCGCGTCGTCGCAACGGCCGTCCGCGCGGCCTGCTGGCGGACGGCGGCTTCCGCCTGCGGGTTTCGCGGAGGCATGTGCCCGCCGGGACCGTGTCCGGCCATGCCGTGCCCGCCGGGGCGGTACGATCCGTGCGGGCCGCGGCCGTAGCGGGGAGGGGGCATGTCCATGAGGGTCGAGTAGCCGCCGATATAGTTTGGGGAGTAGTAGGGACGGTCGACATAGACGGGTGTTTCGACATAGACGGGCTGTTCGACATAGACCGCGCTCGCGCCGGTCGTCGCCGCCGCGGGGGCGATCGCGTAGGAGCGTGAGTAGGTCCGCCGCGGGGTGGCGCAGCCGGACGCGATTGCGCCGAGCGCGAGGGCGAAAGCGAGTGCCTGGATATTTGCGTTGTTCATCTCGCACCTTCCTTTCCGTCTCCTGACAGCATGTTAGGCGTTCCGCCTGCCGAATTCTGACACATTATACCATATTTGCCGAATCGCGCCCTTCTTGTCGCGATTTTCCGGCGCAGTCCGGATCCCTTTTATGGTATAATACCGCCAATGAAAGGAATATCCATGAAGACGACCAGCCTTGCCGCAACCGTTGCGGCCCTTGTCCTCGCCGGCTGCACGCTTGGCCGCGCGTTCAATCCCGACGAGAACGCCGCCGTGTCACCCGACGGGAAGAACACGATCCGCCTCTACTCCGACCCGCTCGCCTACGAGGTCGTGCGCGACGGCGTCGTCGTGGTCGCGCGGACGGAGATCGGCATGAAGGTGGACGGCGCGTGCCTCAGGGAGGGCGCGAAGCCCGTCGCCGTCGTCAGCAGGAGGCTGGGGGGCTCCGTTCCCTCGCCCGTCTACAAGAAGGACAAGGTCTGCCTCGCCGCGGGCGAGACGTTCGTCGACTTCGGCGCGTGGGGCGTCCGGCTTGTCGCGCGCAACGACGGCGTCGCCTACCGCTTCGAGACGAAGAAGCCAGGGCGGATCAGGGTCGACTGCGAGAAGGCGGGCCTTGCGCTTCCGTCGATGGACGTGAAGTGCTGGGGCAACCAGACGGGGTCGTTCGGCTGCGAGGAGACGATTCCGTTCTCCGGGAAGGCGTCCTCGATCGACTTCTCGAAGCAGATGGTCTACCTTCCGTTCGCCTACGAGGTCGGCGGCAAGTTCGTCGCGGTGACCGAGTCCGACGTGCGGGACTATCCGGCGTGGAACTTCGGCGCGGCGAAGGACGGCGTCCTCGAGGCGACGTTCGAGCGCGCGCCGAAGAAGACGCAGCGCGTGGGCGGCTGGGGCAAGGAGATCGTCGAGAAGGGCGGCCGCTGGGTCCGCGTCACGGAGCACGAGGAGTTCCTTGCCCTGACCGCCGGCGCGCGCACGTTCCCGTGGCGCGTGTTCGTCCTCGCCGACGCGCCGTCGAAGTTCTGCGAGTCCGACATCGTCTGGGCGCTCGCGCCCGCGCAGGAGGAGGGCGCCGACTTCTCGTGGGTCAGGCCCGGCAAGGTCGCGTGGGACTGGTGGAACTGCTTCGACAACATCGGCGACCCGCAGGGCTGCACGACGAAGACCTACGAGCGCTTCATCGACTTCGCGGCCGCGAACGGCGTCGAGTACGTCATCTTCGACGAGGGCTGGAGCGCGAAGCTCGACATCTGGAAGTACAGCCCGGCCGTCGACGTCCCCCGTCTCATCGACTACGCGAACAAGAAGGGCGTCGGCATCATCCTCTGGATGGCGTGGGCCCAGGTCTACGGCGACGAGGAGCGCGTCGCCTCGTACTTCGCCAATCTCGGCGCGAAGGGCTTCAAGGTCGACTTCCTCGACCGCGGCGACGCCGAGGTCGCGAACTTCATGGAGAAGTTCGCCGCCGCCTGCGCGAAGCACAGGATGCTCGTCGACTACCACGGCGCGTACCGCCCGACCGGCCTGCACCGCCGCTTCCCGAACCTCCTCAACTACGAGGGCGTCCACGGCCTCGAGCAGATGAAGTGGTTCGACGGCGACGACAGGGCCATGATGTTCAACGACGTCGCCGCCTTCTACCTGCGCCTGACGGCGGGCCCGATGGACTACACGCCCGGCGCGATGATCAACCACGGCATCGGCTCCGGCTACAAGGGCCACGCCAAGACGCCCGGCTCGGTCGGCACGCGCTGCCGCCAGATGGCGATGATGGCGCTCTACGAGGCGCCGCTCCAGATGCTCTGCGACTCTCCGACGCTCTACGAGAGGAACATGGAGTGCTTCGCGTTCATGGCGAAGGTCCCGACGGTTTGGAAGGGCGTCGTCGGCCTCGGCGGCTGTCCCGACTCGATGGTCGCCGCGGCGCGCCAGGCGCGCGACGGTTCCTGGTATGCGGCCGGGATGACGACGGCCGAGGCGCGCGACTTCCCGCTCGAGACCTCCTTCCTCGGCTCGGGCGAGTGGACGGCGGAGGTCTTCCGCGACGCGGGCGACGCGAAGGAGGACGCCGCGAAGTTCGTCCACGAGACGAAGAGGGTCAAGGCCGGCGACAAGTTCGACGTCCACATGGCGCCGGGCGGCGGCTTCGTCGTCCGCTTCTCGAAGTAGGTCGGGCGGATGAAGATCGCGATATTGGGCGCGGCGGGGCGGATGGGGCGGATGCTCTGCGCCCTCGCCGAGGGCGCGGGGTGCGAGGTCGTCGCGAAGGTCGACGTCGCGGACGGATACGACCGCGCGTGGCCGGCGGGTACGGAGGGCGTCGTGGACTTCTCGTTCCACGCCGCCGTCCCCGCGGCGATCGCCAGGGCCGCCGAAGAGGGGATTCCCTACGTCATCGGGACGACGGGCCTCGCCCCCGACGAGCAGAAGGCCGTCGACGCGGCGGCGGAGAGGATCCCCGTCGTGCAGAGCGGCAACTACTCGCTCGGCGTGAACCTCCTCCTGGAGCTCGTCCGAAAGGCGGCCGAGGTCCTCGGCCCGGAGTATGACGTCGAAGTGGCCGAGATGCATCACCGCCACAAGAAGGACGCGCCGTCCGGGACGGCGCTCATGCTCGCGAAGGCCGCCGCCGCGGGGCGCGGCGTCGACTTCGCCGAGAAGGCGGTCTACGGCAGGAGCGGCGAGGTCGGCGAGCGGCCCGTCGGCGAGATAGCGGTCCACGCGCTGCGCGGCGGATCGGTCGTCGGCGACCATACCGTCATGTTCGCCGGCGACGTTGAGCGCGTGGAGCTCACGCACCGGGCCCAGAGCCGCGAGGCGTTCGCGGCGGGCGCGCTCAGGGCCGTCGTCTGGGCGGCCGGCAGGCGGCCCGGCGCGTACACCATGCGCCACGTGCTGGGCTTCGACTGAGCCCCGCCTTCCGCCGTGACGCGACATTCCAGCCGAAACGAGAAGGGGAGACACGAATGAAGCGCATGGCAGCCGCCGTTTCCGCCCTCGCCGCGTCCGCGGCGTTCGCGTTCCTTCCTCCGGTCGACACGTCCGGGGGTCTCGAGCTCAGGATCCTCGGCTTCGACGAGAGGCAGGAGAGGAAGGAGCTCCAGGTCGTCGAGGTCGACGCGTCCCGTCCGCTCGAGATCCGCCTTTCCCTGGCGAACGGCTCTTCCGCGCGCGTCGACGGCACGCTCAAGGTCTGGCTCAACGACGACTGGACGGTCGAGGGGCCCGTCTCGGAGGCGGTGTCGCTTGCGCCCGGCGAGAAGCGCGGGTTCGTCCGCTCGGCGACGGCCCTTCCGCGCGCGATCGCCGCGCTCTATCCGGTCCACGCGACCTTCGAGGCCGCCGGCGCGACGCTCCATCCGATTGCGGTCTTCAAGGCGAAGGCGAAGAAGTCCGCCTGGACGCCGGAGAGGCGCCGCGACTTCGTGCGCGCGAACCAGGTCCCGTCCGAAGAGGCGTGGGCGGCGCTCGAGAAGAAGGCGCTTGCGTCCGCCGCGGCGGGGGAGTTCCCTCTCCGGGGGCCCGGCGGCGACTTCGCCGCGGGCGTCGCGCCCGGCGCGAACGGGCTCTTCGACGGCGCGCTCGCGTTCGCCGACGGCGCGGGGAGGTCCGTCGCCTACCGCGGCTTCGCCTGCGAGGTGGACGGCGTTCCCGTCGGCTGCGGGCCGAATTCGGTTCCGGTCGAGAAGGTCGACGTCGAGAGGGGGCGCGGCGCGCTCGCGCTCGTCCACCGCCTTCCCGGCGGGATCGTCCTGCGCGCGCGCCTTTCGGCGAAGGACGGCGCGCTGCGCCTTGCGTGGGACATGCCCGGCGTCGCGCGCACCCCGGCCGGCGCGCCGCGCTATTCGAAGCTCTGCCTCGGGCCGTCGTCCGACCGCGTCTGGCGCGGCTATCTCGGCTTCGGGAACGTCGTCGTCAATCCGAGGAAGTTCCAGGTCCAGTCGAACGGCTTCGGGCTTTCGACGCGGCATGTCGGCATGGACTTCGCGAACGGCCTCTCGCTCGTCCAGGCCTGCGACGTCTGGCCCGACCGCCTCGAGAGCGACGGCGCGGCGAAGGTGTTCGCGCTTGTCGCGCACCACGACGCGACCTTCACGTTCGTCCCGTCCGCGGCGGGCGCCTTCGCGGCCGCGCGGCGCTTCGCGGACCTCGCGGGCTACCGAAAGTCCCCCGGCGTCGACGCCCTCGCGGGGCGGGTCTGCCTCGACAGCTGGAGCCCGGACTGCGACCGGATGGCGGACGAGGTCGCGCTTGCGGCGAAGTACGGCATGGCCGACTCCGTCTTCGTCATGCACAACTGGCAGCGCTGGGGATACGACTACCGGCTTCCCGAGATCTATCCGCCGCACCAGGGCGAGGCGGGCTTCAACGCGCTCCGCTCCGCGTGCCGCGGGGCGGGCGTCCTCTTCTGCCCGCACGACAACTACACGGACGTCTATCCCGACAGCGAAGGCTACTCGTACGACCTGACGGTGTTCGACCCCGACGGGACGCCGCAGCTCGCGTGGTACAACGCGGGCCGGCGCGCGCAGAGCTACCGCTGGGCGCCGGACAGGTTCGGCCCGTACCTGCGCCGCAACGCGAAGCTGCTGAAGGACGGATGCGACCCGGACGGGATCTTCATCGACGTCCTCACGGCGCATCCGGCGTTCGACTTCTACGGGCGCGACGGGACGTTCCATCCGAAGTCCGAGACGGTCGGCGCGTGGTGCGCCGCGTTCGACGACTACCGGAGAGTCCTCGGCAAGCCGTCGGCCGCGACGATCAGCGAGGCGGGCGCAGACGTCCTGATCGGGCACGTCGACGCGGGAGAGGCGGACCATTTCGGCGCGAACCGCTGGTTCGGCGTCCGCGAGTGCGACGACTTCGAGCGCGTGCCGTGGCACGACGTCGTCTCGCACGGGAAGATGGTCCTTTTCGCCGGTGGGCTTGGCCCGCGCTATGCGGCGAAGAGCTGGGACGGCGGAGGCGACAACGAGCGGCACGGCTACGGGTCGGACGACTACATCTCCAACGCCGTCATCGGCGGGCGGGCGGCGATGGCCGGCGGACCCTTCAACCGGAAGGCCGTCCGGACCTACTGGCTGCAGCACGACCTCGCCGCCGCCTTCGCCGCCGAGACGTTCGAGTCGCACGAGTTCGCGGGAGGCGACATCCACCGCCAGCACACGCGCTTCTCGGGCGGGGCCGAGGCGTGGTCGAACCGCGGCACGAACGGGACGTGGAGCGTCGGGGGGCGCATTCTGCCGCAGTACGGCTTCTACGCGAAGGCGAAGGGGGTCGAGGCGGCGGTCGAGGAGCGCGGCGGGCGCGCGGTCGCCTGGTCGCGGACGAAGGACGTCCTCTACGCCGACGCGAATCCGCCGGTCGCGGCCGGTCGCGTCGAGGGCCAGCGCGTCGCGTCCGAGGCGACGGGCGCGAAGGTCGTCGCGCCCGACGCGTGCGAGATCGAGACGAAGTGGACGGTGCGCGCGCCCGTGAAGGGATACAGCCCGTTCGTCCACGTCGTTCCCGAAGGCGCCGGCGAGACGCCGATCGTCTTTCAGGGCCGGCTGTCGGTCGGCGAGGCGGACCTCGCGAAGCCGGGCGAGTTCGCGGCGACCGTCGCGGTGCGGCTGCCGAAGGGCGTGGAGGCGGGGCGCTACGACGTCCGCTACGGACTGTTCAAGGGCCCGCGCCTCGACATCGCCGGGCTCAACGACGCGCAGAGGCGCATCCGCGGCGGAACGCTCGTCGTGGAGAAGTCCGGAGGAACGTTCGCGAGGCTGTCGTGGCTTCCGCCGTCGGCCGGCGCCGAGGCGAAGCCCGTCGTGGCCGACTTCGGCGGGTTTTCGACCGACGGCGCCGTGCGGTTCGAGCATCCGGCTAAGGGGCCGTGGCGCCTGACGCCCCTGCCGAAGTCGGTTCCGTTCGCCGTCGAGATCGACCTTGGGGCGTTTGGCGCGAAGGGGCGCCGCGTGAAGGGCGTGCGGGCCGTCGATCCTTCGCCCGAGGCGGGCGAGGCCGTGTGGCTCCAGCGCGGGGACCGGCTTTCCGTCTCGGCCGACGCGTTCGCCTTCGCCTACGAAATCGGCTTCTGACGCCCGCCCGCCGCGCGGGGCGCGTCACTTTCCGCTTCCACTGGCGGGGCGGCATTTGGTAAAATTACGGGCATGAGAAATCCAGCTATGCTTGTGTCCGCCCTTGCGGCGGCAGTCGTCTCCGCCTCCTCTTTCGCGGCGGTCGAGCTTGTTTCGAACGTGGACATGGAGGCCGCCGATGCGGGCGGCAATCCTGTCGGGTGGGCGGGGGGGCCGGCGCGGTGGCTGAAGGACGAGAAGGGCAACCACTTCCTCCGCCTCGTCCAGGAGAAGCCGGGCACGATGGTCTGCGTCTACCGCCGGCACGACATCCCCGAGGGCTGCGACCGCGCGGTCCTCTCGCTGAAGGCGCGGCTGAGCGGGTTCGTCGCCGGCGACCAGCCGTGGTTCGACGCGCGCGTCATCGTCAACGTCAAGGGCGCGGACGGGCAGGTCCTGAAGTCCGAGCCGGTCTTCTTCAACTCCGACACCGGCGGGTGGACGCGCCGCGAGGCGACGGTCGCGCTGCCGGCGGGCGCGAAGGTCCTCGAGTACATGCCCTCGCTCTTCAACTGCCGCGCGGGCGCGTTCGACTTCGACGACTTCCGCGTCACGCTTCTGGCGCCGGGGGAGAGCCTGCCGTCGGCGGTGCCGAAGGCGCACGGGCGCGAGCTGCCGGCCGCGAAGACGCGTCCGCTTGGCGCGCGCGACGAGCTGCGCGTCGACGGAAACCGCCTCCGCAACGCGGCGGGCGAGGAGGTCTGGCTGCAGGGCGTCGCGATCTGCTCGATGGAGTGGATGGTCGACGGCGACCATGTCGACGACTCGTTCGCGTGGGCGATCGCCGACTGGAACGCGAACTGCATCCGCCTCGCCCTCAAGTCCGACTTCTGGTTCGGCGAGGGCACGACGTTCAACGCCCGGACGGACGGCGGCGAGGGCTACCGCCGGCACGTCGACCGGCTTGTCGGCTACGCGAACGAGCGCGGGTGCTACGTCGCGCTCGACCTCCACGAGTACAGGGCGCCGACCCCGCGCCACGCGCGGTTCTGGGCCGACTGCGCCGCGCGCTACGCGAACCGCCCGGGCGTGCTCTTCGACATCCTCAACGAGCCGCACGGGATCAGCTGGCGCGAATGGCGCGACGGCGGCGACCTGAAGGACGGCGGCGGGAAGGACGAGGTGGACGAGGTCGGCGGCGGGGAGAAGGTGGAGCGCTCGATCGGCATGCAGCGCCTTGTCGAGGCGGTGCGCGCGACGGGGGCGCGGAACGTCGTCATCGCGGGCGGGCTCGACTGGGCCTACGACTGCTCGGGCGTGCTCGACGGCTACGAGCTGAAGGACCCCTCGGGCAACGGCATCGTGTACTCCTCGCACGTCTATCCGTGGAAGAGCGACTGGCGGCGCAAGTTCCTCGCGTGCGCCGAGAAGCATCCGCTCTTTCTCGGCGAAGTCGGCTGCCAGCCGTTCAAGATGCCGTGGGAGGCGGCCCTGCAGGACCCCTACAAGTGGGCGCCGGACGTGATCGCGTGCATCCAGCGCCACCGGCTCAACTGGACCGCGTGGAGCTTCCACGTGTCCGCGTCGCCCTGCGTGATCGCCGACTGGGACTACAACCCGACGGCCTGCTGGGGGTCGTTCGTCCGCGCCGCGCTGCGCGGCGCGCGGTTCGAGTCCGAGCGCCAGCGCTGAGCCATTTGCGTTGTCCGCCGGCCGCCCGTTTTGGTATAATGGGCTGAAAATCCCCGGAGATGTCTTCATGGCCAAGCTGACCGAAATCGGATGGAGTGAGTTCCACGCGCTTCCGCTGGAGGCGAAGCGCCCGTTCCTCGAGCGCCCGGACGGCGGCGGGCTGCCGTACCACACGCTCTTCGCGCAGCAGTTCGACCGGCCGGTGCTCGAGCGGCTCTGCGCGCTCGCGAACCGCATCCGCTTCATCAACAAGACGCGCGAGGGCGCGCTCTACCTGAAGGGCGTGCTGGCGCACCGCCGCGCGATGCTCTACTTCTCCCAGCCGAGCTCGCGCACGTTCCTCTCCCACCTCGCCGCGTGCCAGATCCTCGGCCTCACGACGGGGTCGGTGCGCGACGCGGCGACGTCGTCGGAGTTCAAGGGCGAGAGCCACGAGGACTCGATCCGCACGTTCTCGTCGTACTTCGACATGATCATCATGCGCTCGCCCGAGCAGGGCCTCGCGGAGAAGATGGCGTGGGAGCTCTCCAACTCGTCGCGCCCGGTCCCGATCCTCAACGCGGGCTCGGGCAAGGACCAGCACCCGACGCAGGCGCTCCTCGACGTCTACACGCTCGTGCGCTCCTTCGAGGAGAAGGGCGGCCTCGACGGCCGCACGGTCGTCTTCTGCGGCGACCTGAAGCGCGGCCGCACCGTCCGCTCGCTTTCGTACCTCCTCACCGCCTTCGGGGACGTGCGGCAGGTCTTCGTGGCGCCGAGGGAGCTCCAGGTGCCGGCGGACGTGGTGGCGATCCTCGCGGAGAAGGGGGTCGGCTACGAGGTGACGGACGACCTGCGCGCGGCGGTGCGGACGGCCGACGCCGTCTACATGACGCGCATCCAGGACGAGTGGGACGAGTCGAAGGGCGAGTCGGCGAAGATCGACACCTCGCGCTTCAAGTTCGGGGCCGAGGAGCTGAGGCTTCTGCCGAAGGACGGCGTCGTCATGCACCCGCTGCCGCGCCGCGACGAGATCGCGACGTGCTGCGACCGCGACCCGCGCGCGATGTACTGGCGGCAGATGCGCAACGGCATGTGGATCCGCGCCGCGCTGATCGCGGGCACGTTCGGCTTCGAGAGGGATGTCATGGAGTGCGGCTACTGATGCGCCCCGCCGCCCTGCTTCCGTCCGCCCTCGCGGCGCTCGCCCTTGCCTCGTGCAGGAGCGCGGCCGACTACAGGAGGGAGGCGGACGAGACGGGCGAGGCGTACCTTTCGGCCTACCAGCGCGAGGCGGTCGGCCGGACGGAGCGGATCGAGATCGAGACGCCCGCCGACACGCTCCGCCGCCGGCTGATGCTCGACCAGAACCTCCTTGCGAACGACCCCGCGTCGTTCGGCATCAGGGACGTCCCGACGAACCTCTACTGGCGCGCCGGGGACAGGCTTCTCGACGGAGGCGAGGACGCGTCGCTCGCCGTGTGGTGGGGCGGGACGAACGCCCTCGAGATCGGGCTCCTCGACGCGGTTCGCATCGCGGCCTACAACAGCCCCGACTACAAGTCGCAGAAGGAGGCGCTCTTCCAGTCCGCCCTGGCGATGGACCTCGCGGACGACACGTTCCGGACGATCTTCAGCGGGGCGCTCTCGTCGTCGATGTCGTTCTACCGCGACGCGGGCGAGAAGGACGCGATCGCCGGGCGGGCGCTGAGCCACGACGAGACGGGGCGGCTCGGCTTCAGCCGGAAGTTCCACAACGGCATCCGCGTGACGGGGTCGATCATGGCGAACCTCGCGGGCATGCTGACGGGCGACCGGCGGACGGCCTGGGGGTCGTCGGCGGACCTCAGCGTCTCCGTCCCCCTCCTGCGCGGGTCGGGCCGTCTCGTCAACATGGAGCCGCTCACGCAGGCGCAGCGCTCGTTCGTCTACCAGGTGCGCGCGTTCGAGCAGTACAAGCGCTCGTTCATCTGCGAGATCGAGTCGGCCTACCTCGCGCTCGTGCTCGCGAAGCGCCAGCAGCAGAACCAGGACGAGGCGTTCAGGCGCGTGATCCGCTCGACGCGCCGCTCGTACCGCATGGCCGAGGCGAGCCGGATGTCGCAGTCCCAGTTCGAGCAGGCGCACCAGAGCGAGCTGTCGTCGAAGGCGAACTGGATCGCGTCCTGCCAGAGCTACGAGTCGACGAAGGACGCGTTCAAGATGAAGCTCGGGCTCCCCCCCGACGCGCGCATCGAGCCGCGCGAGAGCGACCTCGTCCAGCTCGAGCGGCACGTCGGCCGCTACGCGCAGCTCGAGCTCGGCCCCTACGACATGGGCGGCGACGACCCCGGCAGGATCGAGCTCGCGTCGCCGGACTCCGTCGACGACGGGGACCTCAAGCGCCGGACGGACGCCGCGATCGCGATCGCCTTCTCGAACCGCCTCGACTTCGTCACCTACCGCGACAGGCTGGAGGACGCGCAGCGGAAGCTCCTCGTCGCGGAGGACGGCCTGCGGGCCGAGGTGACGCTCGGGACGGGCGTCTCCAACCTCGCGGACACGGTGGGCCCGAAGTCGCGCCGGGAGGGCGTCAGGCACGGCGAGCTGCACCCGCGCGACTGGCAGGCGAACCCCGTCCTCACGGTCGACCTTCCCATCGAGCGGCGCAGCGAGCGCAACGCCTACAGGAACGCGCTCATCGCCGTCGAGGAGGCGGTGCGGACGTACCAGCGCCAGGAGGACGCGCTCAAGGAGACGGTACGCTCCGACATGCGCTCGATGAACCAGACGAAGGACAACCTGCAGATACAGTTCGTGGCGATGAACCTCGCGGAGAGGCGCGTGAGGAACCAGGAGATCCTCCTCCAGGCCGGCCGGGCGGACATGACGGTCATGCTCGAGGCGCAGGACTCGCTCGTCTCGGCGAAGAACTCCCTCTATTCGGCGATGATCAGCTACAAGAACCAGGAGCTCGCGCTTCAGCGGGACCTTGGGCTCCTCGACGTGTCGGTGGACGGCACGTGGCAGGAGGCGGACCTCGTCGAGCTCGGCGTCCTGCCGAGACCTGGAAACGGGAGCTGAGACGATGAACAAGAAGTCAATTGCGGCGGTTGCGGCCGGCGCGGCGGCGCTTGCGGGGGCCGCGCTGCTCCTGTCGCGCGGCGGCGGGCCGGGCGACGAGGCGCAGTCGCTCTACGCGACCGTGCAGGAGGGCCCGCTCGTCATCAACGTCGAGGAGTTCGGCGAGATCGCGCCGAGCGAGCAGATCACGCTCAAGAACGAGGTCCAGGGGCGGACCTCGATCATCACGCTCGTGCCCGAGGGCAAGCTCGTCGAGGAGGGCGAGGTGCTTGTCCAGCTCGACGTCTCCGCGAAGATCGACGAGAAGGACAGCCAGGAGATCATCCTTCGCAACGCCGAGAGCGCGCTCGAGGTCGCGCAGGCGGCGCTCGACATCCAGCGCAACCAGTCCGCCTCCGACGTCGAGCTCGCCGAGCAGAACTACGAGTTCGCGAAGGAGGACCTCGACAAGTACGAGAACGGCGAGTACCCGACGAAGCTCATCGCCCAGAAGGGCCAGCTCGCGATCAGCGAGCAGAAGGTGAAGCAGGAGAAGGACAAGTACGAGTGGTCGAAGAAGCTCCGCGCCGAGGACTTCATCTCGGAGACGGAGCTCGAGGGCGACGAGCTCAGCTGGCGCTCGAGCCAGCTGTCGTTCGAGTCGGCGAAGCGCGAGCTCGAGCTCCTCGAGACCTACACGCACCGGCGCGAACTCGCGAAGTACCGCAGCGACGTGAAGCAGAAGGGCATGGCCCTCGAGCGCACGCGCAAGAGCGCCGCGTCGGCCGTCGCGCAGGCCGAGAGCAACCTCCGCGCGAAGGAGAGCGAGTTCAAGAAGCAGCTGCAGCGCTACGACAAGATAACGAACCAGATCGACAAGGCGACGATACGCGCGCCCCGCGCAGGGCAGGTGGTGTACGCCTCGTCGCGCATGGGCCGCGAGCCGCTGCAGGAGGGGCAGGAGGTCTGGGAGCGGCAGGAGCTCATCGTCCTCCCGACCGCCGACGCGTTCTCGGCGAAGATCAACATACACGAGGCGAACCTCAAGTCGATCTCCACCGGGATGCCGGTGCGCGTCAGGTGCGACGCGCTCCCGGACCGCGTCTTCGCGGGGACGATCTCGAAGATCGCGCCGATGCCCGACAACGAGCGCAAGTGGATGAACCCCGACCTCAAGGAGTACCCGACGCGCGTGCTCATCCCCGACGGGCAGGGAGAGCTGAGGAACGGCATGGGCTGCAAGGCCGAGATCATCGTCGAGCAGTACGAGAAGGCCGTCTACGTGCCCGTGCAGTGCGTGGTGCGCGTCGCAGGCGAGTCCTACGTATGGGTGCGGCGCGCCGGCGGAGACGAGCGGCGGAAGGTCGAGACGGGCCTCGACAACAGCCGCTTCGTGCGCATCCTCTCGGGCGTCGCGCCCGGCGAGGAGGTGTCCCTCTCGCCGCCGCTCGGGGATTCCGCCTCGGGCGACGACCTGAAGACCGTCGAGGAGAGCTGAGGCTCCATGTCGGCCGAGTGCGCAATAGAGATCGAGGGCCTCACCAAGGTCTACGACATGGGCGAGGAGAAGGTCCACGCCCTCCGCGGCGTGAGCGTCAGGATCGAGAAGGGCTCCTTCTGGGCCATCATGGGGCACTCCGGGTCCGGCAAGTCGACGATGCTGCAGATACTCGGATGCCTCGACCGGCCGACGTCCGGGCGCTACCTGCTCGGCGGGCGCGAGGTCTCCAACCTCGGCGACGACGAGCTCAGCGACGTGCGCCTCAAGTACCTGGGCTTCGTCTTCCAGAGCTTCAACCTCATCCCGCAGCTCACGGTCGAGGAGAACATCGCCCTGCCGCTCTACTACCAGGGCGTCGACGACGCCACGAGCCGCCGCCGCGCGGCCGAGTACGCCGCGTACGTCGGCCTCGGCGAAAGGCTCCGCCACAGGCCCAACCAGCTTTCCGGCGGACAGCAGCAGCGCGTGGCCATCGCGCGCGCGCTTGCGACCGACCCCGTCGTGATCCTCGCGGACGAGCCGACGGGCAACCTCGACACCGCGATGAGCGTCGAGATCATGAACCTCTTCACAGACCTCCACCGGCGCGGCAAGACGATCGTGATGGTGACCCACGAGGACGACATAGCGGCGTACGCCGAGCACAGGCTCGTCATGCGCGACGGGCTCGTCAAGGAGACGCGATGACGATGCCGCTCGCGAGGCTGAGGCGCGACTTCGCCCTCGGGGTCAAGAACCTCCTCCTGCACAAGCTGAGGAGCCTCCTGACCATGCTCGGGCTCGTCTTCGGCGTCGGCAGCGTCATCGCCATGCTCGCAATCGGCGAAGGCGCGTCGCGCGACGCCCTCGACCGCATCCGCAAGCTCGGCAGCCACAACGTCATGCTGCTCTCGAAAAAGCCCCCCGAGGAGCGCAACTCCCAGCAGAAGCGCGCGTGGTTCTCCATCTACGGGCTCCTGTACTCCGACGCCGAGCGCATCGCCGCGACCGTCCCCTCGGTCGACAAGGTCGTCCCGTTCAAGTCCCTCGTGAAGCCCGCGCGCTACCGCGGGCGCAGCGAGGACCTGCGCGTCATCTGCACGACCCACGAGTGGTTCGAGCTCGTCCGTCGCGAGGTGCTGGCCGGACGCGTCATGAACGCCGACGACATCCGCGACTTCGCCTCCGTCGCCGTCCTCACCGAGTGGGGCGCGCGCAAGATGCTCGCCAACGAGCACGCGCTCGGCGAGACGCTCACCATCGACGGCAACACCTACCGCGTCATAGGGATCGTCCGGAGCGAGGGCGGCGACTCGGAGGCCTCGGACACGCCCGACCGCCGCTCGGACGTCTACATCCCCCTCGCCGCGGCCCGCCAGCGCTACGGCGACGTCTTCTTCCGCCGCACGAACGGCGCGTCGATCCGCGAGAAGGTCGAGCTGCACGGGATCATCGCCCGCGTCCGCGAGGAGCGGGACGTCGAGCCCACCGCCAGGGCCGTCGAGCGCATCCTCGAGACGTCGCACAAGGCGAAGGACTACGCGATCAACGTCCCGCTCCAGCTCCTCAGGCAGGCCGAGGCGACGAAGCGCACGTTCTCCATCGTCCTCGGCGCGATCGCGGGCATCTCGCTCCTCGTCGGCGGCATCGGCATCATGAACATCATGCTCGCGTCCGTCACCGAGCGCACACGCGAGATCGGCATCCGCCGCGCAATCGGCGCGCGCCGCTCGCAGATCGTCACCCAGTTCCTCATCGAGGCCCTCGTCCTCTCCGTCTTCGGCGGCGCGATCGGCATGGCGCTGGGGCTCACGATCCCGCTGCTCGTCACGCTCTTCGCGGGAATGCCCACCGTCGTCACGGCGTGGTCGCTTCTGCTTTCGTTCGGCATCTCCGTGGGCGTCGGCATCGGGTTCGGCATCTACCCCGCCGTCCGCGCCTCCAGGCTCGACCCCATCATCGCGCTCCGATACGAATAGCGCGGCCCTGCGCAGCACCATGAGACACCTCCTCCCAGCCGTCGTTTCGATGTCCTCCGCGCTCGCGCTCGCCGCGGCGGAGGTCGTGGAGACGTCGTTCCCGACGCGGGACGTCGTGATCGCGGAGCGCGTGCTGAAGCCGGACGCCGCGGACGACTTCGCGCCTGCGCTGCAGGGCGCGATAGACGAAGTCGCGGACAAAGGCGGCGGCGTCGTCTTCCTCTGGGCCGGCTCCTATCCGCTGCGCGCCCCCGTGACGGTCCGCCGCGGCGTGACGGTCCGCGGCGACTACTCGCCCGCCTCGCCGTCCCGCGGCACGGTGTTCCGCCTCCTCGGCGGCAGGGGCGACGAGGACGGGCAGGCCGCGTTCTCCCTCGAGAACGGCTCGGGCCTCGAGGGCCTCGTCTTCTTCTACCCGGAGCAGGACGCCTCCTCGCCGGCCGCGTACCCGTGGACCGTCCGCACGGCGCCCGGCGGACGCGCCGGCAACAACCAGACGGTCCTCGACTGCACGTTCGTGAACGCGTGGCAGGCGCTCAGGATCGGCCCCGAGCCGAACGAGTGCCATGCGTTCCGCAGGCTCAGGGTCTGCGCGCTGAAGACGGGCTTCCTCGTCGACATGACGACGGACATCGGTCGCGTCGCCGACGTCCTCGTCTCGCCCGAGGTCTGGGCGGAGAGCGGATTCCCGGGCGCCCCGGACGCCGAAAGGCTCGCCGCCCGTCTCAAGCAGGGCGGCGCGACAGGCGCGGTCTACCGCCGCAGCGACTGGGAGTACATCCGGGGCCTCAAGGTCCGGGGCTACGCGACGGGCGTCCGCTTCGAGAAGGCGAAGGTCCCGACGAACGCGGTGGTCGCGGGGAGCGACGTGTCCGACTGCTCCACCGCGCTGAGGCTCGACGACCTCAACTGGGTCGGCCTTGCCTGCTACGACTCGACCTTCTCCGGCTGCGAGGCGACGGTGAGCTGCGCGCCGGACTTCCGCTCGACCGTGCTCTTCAACGCCTGCACGCTCAAGGGCGCGCCGGTCGCGGTGAGCGCGAACGGCACGCTGAGCTTCTCGCGCTGCGCGATCGCCGCCGCGATCGCCGCGGCCCCGGGCGGAAGGGTCGAGCGCGTCGAAGGCGACGGGCCGGCGCCCTTGTCCGGGCGCCTCCGCGACGAGGCCCCGGCCTGGCCGCGTCCGAAGGGGGGCCGCGTCGTGTTCGCCGCGGACTTCGGCGTCTCCGCCGCCGCCGCGGACAACACGGCCGCGCTCCAGAAGGCGCTTGACGAGGCGGGACGCTCGGAGGGCGGCGCGACGGTGTACGTCGAGGCGGGGTACTACCGCTGCGCGGGGGCGCTGAAGGTCCCGTCCGGCGTCGAGCTTCGGGGGTCGAGCGACGTCCCGCACCACACCCAGAACGGCGGGACGGTCCTTCTCGCCACGGACGGGAAAGGCGACGAGGAGGGGACGCCCTTTGTCTCGCTTGCGCCCCTGAGCGGCATGCGCGGAATCGGCGTGTGGTATCCCGAGCAGCCGATCTCGGACCCCGTGGCGTATCCGTGGACGATCCGGTCGCTCGGGCCCGGATGCTGGCTCTCCGACGTCAACCTGGGCAATTCCTGGCAGGGCGTGGACTTCGCGACGCACCCGTCCGGCGGACACCGCGTCTCCTACGTCTCGGGGGCGTTTTTCAAGACGGGGGTCCTCGTCGGAAACGCGAAGACGCGCGGATGGGTCGAGGACCTCCAGTTCAATCCGCACCACATGCTGCGCCTCCCGCCGCGGCTTCCCGTCGACTGGGGTCCGAAGAAGGGCTCCGCCGCCGGCGAGCATCCGTCGTATCCGTTCTGCCGGAGGCATCTGCGCGGCATCGTCTTCCGCGACTGCGCGGACGAGAAGGTCGTCGGCACGTTCCTCTACGCGGCGCGGGACGGGCTTTCGTTCGAGGGGAAGACGAAGGCGGACGTGCTCATCCACGGGACCGACACCGGCTGCCGCGGCGTCCGGCTCGCGACGGACGCGGGATCCAGGGTGCGCGTCGCGCTCGCGCAGCTCGTCCCGCTCGGCGCGGACGCGGAGGGCGCGGTCGTCGCCGATGCGGCGAACCGAGGCGACGTCGCGTTCCATGCGACACAGGTCTGGCCGAAGAACCCCGTCCTCGTCGACCGCGGCGAAGGGCGAATCCTCCTCGACCAGTACAACGCCTGCGGCGGCGGCGGCGTCCGGTCCGGCTCCGCGTCCTCCCGCCTCGGCCACATCTCCCGATAGGGAAGAGGGTCCATTCCCGGTTGTATATGGACATAATGCGGCGAATATGCTATGATTTTACCGTGCCCTTGAAGCAGAGGATATCGTCGTCTCTCGCGGAACTCTTTGCCCGGATCGCACGTGCGCTGGGCGGGGACGTCTCCGCCGCCGCGCGCGAGGAGAACGCCGTCGCAATCGACCGTGTCCTTCGCGCGCTCCAGTCTGGCGCGCCGCTCGCCGACCCCGCGCGCTTCCTTGCGATCGTCCGCGAGCGCTTTGACGCCGAGAGCTGCGCGCTCGTGCGCCACGACTTCTCGCTTGGCCGGGTCTTCATCGAAAAAGGGCACGCAGTCACGCGGCGCGGGCTCCCGGACGGCTTCGAATGGGAGTGCGCGCTCGCTCCGTTCGAGGCGCAGCTCGGAGACCTCGCGACGAAGGGGTGGAGCGAGCTGGGCGTCGAAGAGACGTCGGCGTTCGTCGAGAAATGCGCCGAGGCGAGCGGCCTCGAGCCGCCGTTCGCGATCTGCCGGCACGTGGCGGTGCCCGTCGTCGCCGGCGGGCGGCCCTGGGGCGCGCTGTCGATCGAATTCGCCGACGACAGGACGCTCTCCGATCTCGACCGCGGCAACCTGCGCGGGCTCGCCGACGTCATCGGCGCGGCGCTGGAGCGGCGTCAGACGTATCTTTCGCTTCAGGAGGCGCAGCGCCTCGCGGCCGGCGAGCGCGACATGCTGAAGACGGTCATGAACACGATTCCGGTGCCGTGTTTCCTCAAGGACGCGGAGGACGACTTCCGCTATGTCCTGTGCAACGAGGCGTTCGCGAAGCTGTTCGGCATGCCGCGTTCCGAGATCGAGGGCATGACGGACTGGGACCTCCTCCAGCCCTCCGCCATCGCGCTTGTGCGCGCGAACGATTTCGCCGCGATGAAGTTCCGCGAGGCGTATGTCTTCGAGTCCCCCGTCTTCAGGCGGAGCGGCCCTACGGAAAAGATGTACACGAACTGGAAGAAGCGGATGTCCGGTCCGGACGGGCATGTCCTCATCCTGACGGTGATTTCGTACATGGGGGAGGAGTCGTGAGGCGGGCCTCCTGACCGCCGACGGACAGGAGGTCGTGCAAATCACGCGCGTCGCTGGCGGGTTGCTGTCCGACGACTATGGCCTTGCCACGAATCCGCTGCCGAAGGAGTTCACTATCGCCTCTTCCCTGTTTTTGGAGGTGGAGACTCTCAAACGGAACTTTCTCTATTTTGTTCTGGAAATAGGAACCATTGTCTCTAAAGACATTCTGGGGCTTCTCGAAGGTCGGCTACCGCGCGGTCAGCAGTTCGTACCGTCAGTCCGAATCGAGGGGTCCGAAAATCATAACCCCTCCACGTCCGATCTTTTTGTCGGCTGAATAAATCTCAAGCTTGGCGAACAGGACGTTTTGATCGACCTCAGGCTATCGCAGCGCTTACCGCGTCGCCCATATCGCATGTGGAGACCGCAGATGAAGTACTTGAGTCCGAAACTATGTCGATGGTACGGACGCCTGATGCAAGTACATCCGCCACAGCGCGTTCGATGGCGGCCGCCTCGGCGGCAAGTCCGAACGCATGGCGCAGCATCATCGCCGCCGAAAGGATTGTCGCCAGCGGATTGGCGATCCCTTTCCCCGCGATGTCCGGCGCTGAACCGTGTATGGGTTCGTAGAGGCCTCCCCTGTCCACGCCAAGCGACGCCGACGGCAGCATGCCAATTGAACCCGTGATTTGTGAAGCCTCGTCGGATAGGATGTCGCCAAACATGTTTTCCGTGAGGATCACGTCGAAACGCGCCGGATTGCGCACAAGCTGCATCGCCGCGTTGTCAACGTACATGTGTTCAAGTTCCACGTCAGCGTATTCGGTCGCGTGAAGCATGGACACCGTCTCTCGCCACAGGCGCGATGTTTCGAGAACGTTCGCCTTATCAACGCTCGTGACCTTCCGCCGCCGCACACGCGCCGCATCGAACGCGACGCGGGCGACGCGCTCGATCTCCTGCGCCGAATACGGCGTCACGTCATAGGCGGATTTCCTGTCGTCGGAACGGCCTTTCTCGCCGAAGTACGCGCCGCCGGTCAGTTCGCGCACGATCAGCAAGTCAATGCCTCTGGCCACTATCTCGTCTTTCAGCGGACTTGCGTCCTTGAGCGCGTCCCACACCTTTGCGGGACGGAGGTTGGCGAAGAGTCCGAGTTCGGAGCGCAGTGTGAGAAGCGCACGGCGCTCGGGGCGTCTGTCCGGCGGCAGCGCATCCCACTTCGGGCCGCCCACCGCCCCGAGAAGAACCGCGTCCGCCACTTTGCACGCCGCGAGGGTTGCATCGGGCAGGCAGTCGCCGCACAGGTCGTGCGCCGCGCCGCCGACAGGATGTACCGTCATCGCGAAGTCGTGCCCGAACCGCTTGGCGACGGCCTCCAGGACTTTGACCGCCTCCGCGACTATCTCTGGCCCGACGCCATCGCCGGGCAGAACGGCAATGTTCGCCTTCATTTGTCCCTCGCTTTCAGGTATGCGGCGAGACCGCCTGCGGCTATGAGTTCCATCATGAATGGCGGGAACGGCTCTGCGCGAAACGTCCGGACCGTGGTGATGTCGGTGATTTCGCCCGTTTCAAGGTTGACCGATACCTCATCCCCTGCGGATATGGCGTTTGCGACGGCGGGGCATTCCAGAATGGGAAGGCCGATGTTGAGCGCGTTGCGGTAGAATATCCGCGCGAAGCTCTCCGCGACCACGCATGAGATTCCGCTCGCCTTGATTGCAAGTGGGGCGTGCTCGCGCGAGGATCCGCAGCCGAAGTTCCGCCCTGCGACGATGATGTCGCCGTGCCTGACGCGGCCCGCGAACATGGGGTCGATGTCCTCCATGCAGTGCGCCGCCAGTTCCTCGGGTGCGGACGTGTTGAGATACCGTGCCGGGATGATGACATCCGTATCGACGTCGTTGCCGTACTTGTGTGCTTTCATAGTGGTTAGTCGTTAGTGGTTAGTTGCTGGTTGGAGCGGCGATGCGCCCGGCGACTGCCGATGCTGCCGCGACTGCGGGCGAGGCAAGATACACCTCGGACTCGATGTGCCCCATGCGCCCGACGAAGTTCCGGTTCGTCGTGGCTACGCAGCGCTCGCCCTTTGCGAGTATGCCCATGTGTCCGCCGAGGCACGGCCCGCATGTCGGCGGCGAGACGACACACCCTGCCTCGACGA
>Ga0310690_10000929_pt1 | contig 56694 bp, 50 predicted proteins | sample AusTroGonzalo_MG_2_FD_207661 | JGI IMG/M metagenome (GOLD analysis project Ga0310690, IMG submission 207661) | Bovine rumen microbial communities from tropical cattle in Woodstock, Queensland, Australia - Gonzalo_04 (v2) (version 2) | ecosystem: Host-associated > Mammals > Digestive system >... | reverse complement strand
CTTCGGGGTTGAAGACCGCGGGCAATGCGGCACGATTGATAGTACCCTGCGGCGTCATGGCGTCCGGGCCTACGTTTCGTGTATCAGGTACTTGCTTTGCAAGCACAACGATTTTAAGACTCATATTTCTTTAACGGTTTAATTGATGTTTAGTTGAAACTCTGCTACTTTGCAAAATTTACGGCATATAAGATAAAATTATTTGCATCCCCGACCCACCCCGCAGGACCGGGGAATGCACGTTTTTGCGGTAAAAATTGTGTAAGAAAAACGTGATAGCTTTGTAAGAAATGAGCGGCGCATTCTACAATGAAACGATTGACATTGTATGACATCCTGTTAACGAAATAATGCCCGTTGGGCTATATTTTTTTCTTCCCTAAAAGGTGTTATTTCGAGGAAAAATGTAAATTACCCTTAAATAGCTGCGCCCTGGTTCGGCGGGCTCACCAACCCCGGCGCTCTAACCTCTAATCACTAGATCCTAGTCTCTAATATGAAATTCAAGCGTATTCTTCTCAAGCTCAGTGGCGAAGCCCTCGCAGGCGAAAAGGGCCACGGTATCGACAACCAGATTCTCTCCGACATGGCGTCCGAAATCGCCTCCATCGTCAAGCAGGGCGTGCAGGTCGCGCTCGTGATCGGCGGCGGCAACCTCGTCCGCGGAATTTCCGCTTCGGCCGGCGGCATGAACCGCGCCCAGGGTGATGCCATGGGCATGCTCGGCACCGTGATGAACGGCCTCGCCATGCAGGATGCTCTCGACAAGCAGGGTGTGGATTCCGTGGTGATGTCCGCCATCCGCATGGAACCGGTCTGCGAATTCTTTGACCGCCGCAAGGCTCTCAAGCTCCTTTCTGCGGGCTCCGTGGTCATCTTCTCCGCCGGTACGGGCAACCCGTTCTTCACCACCGATAGCTGCGCCGCTCTCCGCGCCATCGAAAGCGAATGCGACGTGATCATGAAGGCCACCAAGGTCGACGGCATCTACACGGCCGACCCGGTCAAGGACCCGACCGCTACGCGCTTTGACGACATCAGCTACAAGGAAGTCATTTCCCGCGGCCTCAAGGTCATGGACACGGCGGCCGTCGCGCTCTGCATGGAAAACAACATGCCCATCTTCGTCTTCAAGATGGAAAAGGGCAACCTCACCCGTGCCGCCATCGAAGGCGACCTCGGCACGCTGGTGCATTGCTAATTTTTTTAGTTGCCCTGGCATTCGTCAATCTGCTGTTTGACGTATGCTTTGTTGGAATCTAGTTTTGCCTGGTAGCGCGGGTTCACGATGGTGTCCCCGTCGCATATCTGCTTTGTGGCGACGGCCCCAATGAAGGTTGCTTCTTTTGTGCTGACGCTATCTAGGCAGGCTTTCTTCGCTTCGACTCCATCTTCGCTCAATGTCGCCTTGACGCTGTCGATGATGGCTTTTTTGTTGTCGTTATAAGCGCGTCCTACTTGGCTGTTGGTGTAAAAATCGTCTTTCGTGCAAAGCGGTGTCGGTGGTTCCGCACTGCTGCTGGACTCTGCTTCGCTGCTGGAACTGCTGACGAATTTTTCTTTATATTCGTCTAATGAATAGAGTAAATCGTTGACGCGTATGTAGTCATTTTGACGAAGCGAACGATGTTCTAACCAATAGTAAGCTTCGGTTGTATCATGGGTGATGTATTTCTGCCCGTCGGAACATTCAAACGGGGTTTGCATTTCAACTCTTACGCACGTTATGCTGGGTGTCCCGTAGAGGGGTTCAGCCACAAAAGGGTATATTTTTTCCAAGGAGTCTTCGATTGCGCTGAGTTCTTCAAGAGTGCGTGTCTTGTTATTTCTTAGCGAATCTTGTAAATCGTCTGCGATTCGTTTTCTAGATGGCTCTGTGCTGTATTCAGATTCTACCCTGTATAAAAGGCATTCGCTGCCTGGTTGAAGATAGCCTTTGGTACATGTCACAGTCGGGTCGCTGGCGAGTTTATATTTGGCTTCTTCGCTGGAACTGCTTGCGGGGATGTTGCAGTCTGTGCATGCGTCCGAACTTGAAATGGCTCCTGAGTCGGCGTTATAGACGGGCCTGATTCCGTAAAGGGTGTCGGTCTTGATTCCGTCGAGGTTGTCGGGATTGACTATAGAATCGCTGTTTGTTGCGCCACTCGGATCGCTTGTAATGTAAATGGGATCTTCGCTATCGCCACCGCAGTTTGCCCAAAAGATTGCTGTCGACGTGAGTAAGAGTTTTTTCCAATGCTTGCGAATGTTCATGGCGGCCTCCAAACGGAATATCTTGATTTGTTATGCTTTCAAAATATTTCTTTTTCTAGCCCTATGAACGAGAGTTGCTTTTTTTTCGTGGATAATTTGTACAACGGAAATTTTTTTACTGTTTCGAGGTGGAAAAATACGCGCCGCGGGCCTTGTGCGTGTCCGTGCGACCCTTGATATCGGTCGTGCTGGTGCAGTTTTTGCAGTTGCTGTATCCTATACGGGCCCCTCTGATGGATGTGTTCCCGTCTTCGTCTGCGGTCCCTTCGATAGTTTTCTCGCTCCCGTCAAGGCTTGCCTTGTAGGGGATGGTGGCGCCTTCGAGCAACTTGTCGCTGGTGATGCTCGGCTCGGGCGATTCCTTGTCGCCGATTTCGATTCCCGAGACGGTGAAGGTGGCTTCTTCGCCGGGCAACAGTCCCTTGAGCGATGTCTTGCTGCGTACTCCCTTCACGGTCACGTAGGCGTTGTGGTACAGCGGGGCGATGCCGATGTTTTTCACGCGCACGGCCGCGGACACCTTGTTCACGGTGTAGCCTGTGATTTCGAACTTGTATCCGGCATAGGAACTGGCTTCGTACACGCGGTCCTTGGTGGCGTACTTGCCCTCGGGCGCGTCGTTGCCGATCACGTACGTCATGTGGTACTTGCTGGCGGCATCTTCCCAGGTGACGCCGTAGAGTCCCTTGGGGTTCAGGAACTCGTGCTGGTCCTTGTCTTCGTAGTAGCTGATTTCCCCGCCGGCGGGTGCCGTTTTCCAGCGGTCCTCGCCGATGGCTTTCCAGTTCTTTTCGTTGTCGCCGTCACCCTGCGAAATGTCGTGCTCCTCGTGCATGAAGGAATCGTCGAAGAGCCCGAAATGGAGCTTCATCAAGTCCTTGCTTGCGACGATGGGAGTGTATTTATCGTCGGCAGCGTCAATCGAGATGCTCCAGGGCGTTTCCTTAAACTGCTGGTCGACATGCTTCAGGAATTCGGCCTGGTAATCCTTGCTCGCGAAGTTCGAGTCCGTTATGGCGGTGCCGTAGATGTGGTATTCCGCCCAGTGGCCGAAGCCGACCTGCACGAATGCGATGCGCGGATCAGTATCGTATTTCGCGGCGAAGTCGGTGTAGAACTGCTTGTAGAACCACTTGAGTTCGTCGAACTCCCAGTTCGCGTAATAGGTGACTCCGTCTCCGTCCACGTCGTTTTTCGCCTCGTTGTAGCCGTCCATCTCCTTGATGTATTTCGGGACGGCGGTGGCGCCTACGACTTTTTCGGTGCAGTTGGGCGCGTTGCTGATGGACTCTCCCGGGTATTCGATGCGGAAGCGCACGATGGCTTGGTGGCCACGGCTTTTGATGCCGTCGAGCAATTTCTCGAAGCTGCTCCAGTCGTATTCGATCTTGTCTCCGGATTTTCCCTTGACCACGGCGCAGGGGAGACAGTATGAGAATTCGAGCGAAATGGAACCTTGCAGGTCCTTCTGCTCTTTTGCTTGGTCGGGCCAGAGTACGATGCCCTTCAGGGGTTCGAGCGATTCGATACTCTTGTTCAGCGCGACGGAGCGGTCTTTTGCGAATGTTGCTGCGGTCAGGGTGGCAAGCGCGATTCCCGAGATAAACCATTTGTTCATCTTTTCCCTCCGACATCGAGGAAGATAATCGGTCGTTTGTTGCGTCCGCGGCTGTCTGCCTGGATTTTCCCGAGGGCGTCCACACGTTTGCCTGGGGAGTTTAACTGCCGCGGTGAACTTGTGGTGCGGATTTTCCGTGGCGGAAGCGCGGTTGTCGGGGCTTCGCGGAGCACAATGAAAATGCTGTCGAGAATCGGGTTGCCTGTGCCTTCGATGTAGTCGTGCGAGACTTCCCACACCATGATGCCCGCGTAGCCGTTATCCTTGACCCAGCGGCTTTTGACGGCGGATGAATGCGGGTCTTCAAAGGTCACGTATCCGGTCGAAGATACGCCGTAAGGTTCCACGGAGACGCTGTCGAAAAAGTATTCCCATTCGGTATTCGCGACAATATCCTTGTACGGTACTTGCTTTGCCGTACCCTTTGTAAAGTCGGTGCCGGGGCCTGTCGCTCCTTCAAATTGAAATCCGAACGAGGGGATTCCGAAGACCATCTTTTCTGTCGGAACGCCGCGCTTTTTCCAGTAGTCGCGGGTTTGTTCCCACGACCATGTGGTGTAACCTTCGTGTGGGTAGAGCGGCGAATCGAACATGGCCTTATCGTCCCAGTCGCCTGTCATGTCGTAGGTCATGAACCCGAACCAGTCCAGATTTGCGACGAGAACTTCGGGCGTGAACCATTTGCCGTAATACTGCGAGCAGGGGAGTGCTGCAGAAAGTGTTTTGCCTTCGGGGAGTGCTGCGCGGAGTTCGGTGAGTAGCTTGTTGTAGGCGATTGTGTCGGCTTCGGGCACGGGATTGTATTCCCATTCCCAGTCCATGTCGAGGCCATCCAGGTTGTGGTCGGCGACAAACTGCACGAGGTTCTCGATAAACTTTCCGCGGAGGGCGTCGTCCGATGCGACGGGCACGAAGTTTTCACTTTGCCCGCCACCGCCGAGCGAGACAACGACCTTTGTGTCGACGGCGTGAGCGAGCGTTACCATGGAATCGAGGGCGCTCGGATCGTCTGCGGCGTCCCCTTTGAGCGAACCATCCGTATCTGGCGTAATAAAACTCCACAGCACGTGCGTCAATTTGTTGTATGGGACTTTGTCTACCGTGTAGGCGGGCTTGTGCCATTTCCCCCAGTCGGGGTAGTAACCGATAAACAGGGGCTCGGCCCACGTCAAAGAAACTCCTGCGATGGCAAAAGCCAGGCCGGCGACAAATTTTTTGCAGAGATTCCTGTCAGACATACCACACTCCTCCTTCACCAATATATGTTTTTTTGCGAAGGGGTGTGCGCAGGGTCTATGCTTTATTCCGGTTCTTTCAGGCACTCATCAATCTGCTTCTGGATGGATGTCTCGTTGGTGTCGAGGAATGCCTGGTAACGCGGGTTCACGATGGTATCGCCGTCGCATATCTGCTTTGTGGCGATATTGCCGTTTTGACAGCCGTTGTATGATGGTGGACGCACTCTATTCAGGCATTTCTTTTGTTCGGCGGTAAGGGAGTCGTTGGCGGCCTGGATGCTGTCCGTCATTTCATTTGCTTTCGTCCAGAATTCATTGTACATGTTGTTGGCGTTTACGAAATTCGTTTTTTGGCAAAGGGGTGACGGAGGGGGTTCGGTGCTGCTGCTACTGGATTCTATGGAGCTGCTGCTTTGTGGGTGTTTTTCGTCATACTCTTTCTTGGTGTAGATGACACCGTCATCGTCCACTTTATAATCATCACTATAGGTTCTGTCGTTGTCGCAAACGTATCTGATCTTTGTCTCGTGACCGATGATGTTTGGAACGCCGTAGTCCGGAGCGCAATTTGTCAACTCTGTTTCAAGTTGTTCCTCGATCTTGTTCAGTTCCTCCAAGGAAAGCGTTTGGTTGTTTTGGAGCTTGTCCATTAATTTGCTTGAACTGTCTGCGTGGTAAAATGGACTTTGGGTGTCATAGTAAACGACGCCTGTCTCGTACCTTTCGCCTTTGCATGTTATGGTTGTATCCCACGCGAGTTTGTACGGGTTTGGGGATGCAACGCTTGAACTGGACTCCCCATTTTCGTTAGAACTGCTTAGGGAAATGTCGCAATCGGCGCATGCGTCCGAACTGGAAATGGTTCCTGAGTCAGCGTCATAGACGGCCCTAACTCCGTAAAGGGTGTCGTTTTTGAGTCCGTCGAGGTCGTCGGGATTGATGGTGGGGTCGGCACTTGTCGCATTGTTTGGATCGCTTGTAACATAAATGGGGGTGTCGCTGTCACCGCCGCAATTTGCCCAAAATAATGCTGTTGAAGTGAGCAGGAATCTTTTCCAATGCTTTCGAATGTTCATCGTGCCTCCAAACGGGATATTTTGCTTTGTTATACTCTCAAAATATTTCTTTTTCTTTAGCCTTGCGAACGAGAATAATTTTTTCCGTGGATAATTTGTACAACGGAAATTTATAAGAAAAACCTCCCGGAGGGCTCCGAGAGGTTTCTGTTGAAAAAGGAGGCTTTTAGCCGAGCAGCTCTTCCTTGCTGATGGCCTTGAAGTTCGTGGCCTTCAGGGCTTCGATGGCCTTGTCCACGTCCTGGAAGCGGAGAATCATGATGTTCTGGCCGTTCAGGGTGGAGGGGTAGGCGTACATGTAGTCAATTTGCTGGGTTCCGACCGCAGTGGAGAGCAGTTCGGCAAGTCCACCGATGGCTGCATTCACGGGGCAGGCGACCACGTCGGTGATGGTGGCGCTGAGGCCCGCCTTGGCGAGCACGTCCACGGCTTTTTCCGGGTCACTGACGATGAGGCGGATGAGTCCGAATTCGCCCGAGTCAGCAAGCGTGAGCGAAAGGAGGTTCACGCCGGCGTCGGCAAGCGAGCGGCACACCGCCTGGAGACGGCCCGGCCGGTTGGATACGAAAACTGAAACCTGTGGGATTTTCATTGTGTTTTCTCCTGTTTTAAAACTTATTGATAGGAAGGGGGGGGGATGAGTTGTCAGTTATGAGTTGTCAGTTGTCAGTTATGAGTTGTCAGTTGTCAGTTATGAGTTGTCAGTTGTCGGTTGTCAGTTGTCGGTTGTGGTTGTATAGTTTGGTGCCAAGGACGCGAAGCACCGACTCATATTGCTCACCACTCACTACTCACCACTCACTACTCATTACTCACTACTCACCACTCACTACTCATTACTCACTACTCACCACTCACTACTCATTACTCACTACTCATTACTCACTACTCACTACTCATTACTCATTACTCATTACTCATTACTCATTACGCCTTCGGCGCTACATCTTCTTCCTGTTGTCGACAACTCTCTTGGCCTTGCCTTCGCTACGCGGCAGCGAATCGGGTTCGCACAGCGTGACGATCACGGAAATGCCGAGAATCTGCTCGATGGAGTGCTTGAACTTCTTGTTCAGCTGTTCCATGGCACTCATGGAGTCGCTCACCATGTCGCGGGAAACTTCCACCTTGACTTCGAGCGTGTCCATGTTGTTCTTGGTGTCGAGCACAATCTGGTAGTGCGGCAAAGCCTTCTCTGCGCGGAGGAGGGCCGTCTCGATCTGGCTCGGGAACACGTTCACGCCGCGCATGATAATCATGTCGTCGCTACGGCGGCCAATGCGGCGGATGCGGCGGATGGTACGGCCGCATTTGCACTTGGTTTTCTCGATGGCGGTAATGTCGCGGGTGCGGTAGCGGATGATGGGCATTGCGCGCTTGCTCAGGGTAGAGAGCACGAGTTCGCCTTCTTCGCCGTCCGGCAGCGGTTCAAGCGTTTCGGGGTCGACGATTTCGGGGTAGAAATGGTCTTCGAAAATGTGGATACCGTCGCGGCACTCGCATTCGCAGCCCACGCCCGGGCCCACGATTTCGGAAAGGCCGTAAATGTCGTAAGCCTTGATGCCGGTCTTTTCTTCGATGTAGTCGCGCATGCCGTCGCTCCACGGTTCTGCTCCGAAGATACCGCGCTTCACCTTCAGGTCACGGATGTTGACGCCCATCTTTTCGGCAACGTCAATGATACGGACAAAATAGCTGGGCGTTCCGCCTACCGCGGTGACGCCGAAATCCTTCATGAGCATCACCTGGCGTTCGGTATTACCGCCGCTGATAGGAATGACGGTCGCGCCGAGAGCTTCGAAACCGCCGTGGATGCCGAGACCGCCGGTGAACAGACCATAACCGTAGAAGTTCTGCACGATGTCGGTGCTGCGGAAGCCGCAAGCGAGGAGTCCGCGCTTCACGACCTGGGCCCACACGTCCATGTCTTCCTTGGTGTAGCCCACGACGATGGGCTTACCCGTGGTGCCGGAACTTGCGTGCAGGCGCACGACTTCGCTCATGTCGACGGCGAACAGGCCGTACGGGTAGGTGTCGCGCAAGTCTTTTTTCATGGTGAAGGGGAGTTTGGCGACATCCTTGAGAGTCTTGATGTCTTCGGGCTTGAGGCCCTTCTCGTCCATGCGTTCACGGAAGAGCGGAACTTTCTCGTAGGCAAGTTTTACGGTGGCGCGCATACGCTGCAGCTGCAGGTCACGCAATTTTTCTTCGGGCATGAAGTCCAGTGCCATTTCGGGCAGGACCTTGTTTTCTTCGTCATTCCAGGCGGTTGAACGCATAGGGGTTCCTTTAGTTAAATTTTGCGCCTATGAATATATAATTATTTCGGAGTTTCAAAAGAAGTGGATTGATGTTTTTCTCTTTTTTGCAAAAAGGGGGCATGGAATGTGTTTTACACAGTGTGTAATAAGACTTTCATGCTACGTATCAAGGTATAATAATCTGGAGGCTGGGCAGGGCCGTTTTAATTTTTGTATTTTTGGTCGGTATTTTAAGTTTTTGCATCTATAGGTAGGTTTATTCTGCGCTTACGATTGATTTTTTTGATACTGGCCTTTGTCTCTGTGACTAGAGCACAGCTTTTGGAAGTATCTGACAGTTTTATGGCGGAAAACAAGGTCCGCAAGGTTATGGTGGATGGTACCGAGAACATGGACGAACGCTCTGTGTTGAGCCGTATCGGCATCCGTGACGGGCAAACCTATACTCCTGCTGCACTATCTGAGAAAATCCAGTCATCGGTGACCAATCTTTACAATTCGGGCCTTTTTGACGATGTGACCGCATGGATTGACTATGTGGACGATGGCACGGATGTGGATGTTATTTTCAAGATCAAGGAACTCCCGGCATTGGATACGGCCTATTTTGATGGCTGCGACGAAATTTCCGAAGAAGATTTGCGCTTGAAACTGCGCATTATTCCTGGCCAGGTATATAGTAAGAGCCAGCTAGAACGCGACCGTCAGGCTCTGTTGGACTATTTCCATTCCGAAGGTTATTTGCTGGCCGAAGTCGGCTACCGCGAGACTCCGAAAGAGGATAACAAGAACGAAGTGACCTTCATTGTGCGTGAGGGCGGCAAGGTCAAGGTGACCCAGTTCGATATCAAGGGTAACGAACATGTGCCAGCCGAAGACATCATGGAACACATGCTTACCAAGCAGGACCAGTGGTGGGGTGGTGGCGAGTTCAAACAGATTGTGTTCGATGCGGACCGCGATACGGTGTTGAACGCTATCCGTCATTTTGGTTACCTGGATGCCGAACTTACGGACTACCGTGCCGAATACCTGCCGGACTCCAGTTGCTTGTTCTATCTAGGACGCATGGTCCCCGTCGGGAACCGCCTGGCCACCATGTACGACCAGTTGAATGCGGCCTTGGCCGAACCCTCTTCGCCTCTTTACAAGATGGCGGGTAAACCGACCATGCAGGTCACGCATTACTACCGCAAGTTCCACAAGAGCACGGAACCCTGGGTGAGCCGCCAGGTGAAGCAGGTCAAGGATGAGGAAGAGGCGCTCAAGATGCTCAACGACATTATCCGTTACGAGAGCGCGCGCAAGGAATGGCTTGAAATCACTGCCGACCTCAAGTGGAACAACCCGAAGATTGATTCTCTCCTGGCTATCGAGAAGCGCAACACTTATGAAGAAAAGCTGGTTGTCCGTTACCAGATTGAAGATTTGTTCTCCACTTTGAACAAGTACGACAACATCGAGACGTCTAGCGCCATCATCATCCATATCAATATGATTGAGGGGCGTCGTTACTACATGGGTTCCTTGCACTTTACCGGTAACGAGGTCCTGAACGACAATGTCTTGAATTACGCTTACCGCCTGGATAGCGGCGAAGTGTTCGACTACTATGTTTACGAGGCGTCCAAGAAGGCCCTGCTCGATGCTTATCGCGAAGACGGTTATCTGTTCGCGCAGTTTACCGAAGAACGCACTTTCGAAAACGATTCGACGGTCAACCTGACGTACCACATGGTGGAAGGGCTTCCGGCACAGATTCACAAGGTGCATATCCATGGTAACACGAAGACCAACGAGAAGGTCATCCGTCGTGAGGTCCGCCTGTTCCCGGGTGACACGTATCGCCAGTCTTCTTTGGAACGTAGCTTCCGTGAAATCATGCAGTTGAATTACTTCGACATGGTTACGCCGGACATCAAGGTGGTCGGTGAGCAGGAAGTTGACCTTGACTTTATGGTGCAGGAAAAGGAAGCTGGTACGGGCCAGTTCAGCTTGGGTGTGTCCTATAGCGAAAGCGACGGCCTTGTGGGAACGGCAAGTGTCTCCATTCCGAACTGCTGTATGGGTAACGGGCAGGCGGCGTCTGTGAACCTCGAATATGGTATGGACAAGAAGAGTGCGGCCATCAACTTCCAGGAACCGTGGTTCATGGACAAGCCGATTACCGTGGGTGGTGGTCTCAGCTACTCTTGGTGGCACAAGGACTACGACCCGAACATCACCCGCTATGGCGGTAATGTGTATGTGGGTAAGCGCCTCAAGTGGCCGGACGACTATTTCTACGGACAAATTGGTTATAGCTGGCTCATGAACAAGCAGGGCCCGAATATCGAAGACAGCTATGTGGTGTACACGGGTGTTGAATCGGCTCTGAACTTCCGCCTTATTCGTGACGACAAGAACTTGCCGCAATTCCCGACGGATGGTTCCCGTTACGTATTGGATATCCAGTGGGCCGACGATGTGCTGTACAGCGATTTCAACTTTGTGAAGACGGAACTCACTGTCAAGTGGTGGTTCCCGCTATTCCGCGACAGGCTTGCGATTGCTCTCACGAATGAATATGGCGTGATATTTGGCGACCAGCTGCAATACCGTTCACTCTTCACCATGGGTGGCGTGCTCGGTTACGATGGCTGGATGCGCGGGTATAGCTCCGGTTCTATCGGTTATAGCCGTCTGGGTCGCAGCTACCAGTATATTGGTGCCGAACTCCAGCTGGGTCTTGTGCCGCAGACATTCTACCTGTTGCCGTTCTTCTTCGATGCGGGTAACGTGTTCGGTGATCGCTATGACCCGGGAACCAAGGTGCCCAAGCCCAGCCGCAGTCCGCTGGAAGAGTGGGATCCGACTTCTCTCAAGAAGGATATCGGTTTTGGTTTCCGCGTAGTTGTGCCGATGCTCGGCATTATCGGATTTGATTTCGCATGGCCTCTGGATGTGGGTGAAACATACACTGGCCTGCAACGTACCAACGTGGGTGACATGGAGTTCAACTTCGTGATTGGCCAGGGATTCTAAAGGAGGCGCATGATGATTCGTCGCTTAATTCTTCTTTTGGTGTTTGCGCTTGCTACGGCGGGATTTGCCGACGACGGCCTCCGTGTGGCGCATGTTGATTCCAAGCTTATCTTCGACGGCTATAAGGGCACGAAGAAAGCGCAGGAGGAATACGACCGCCAGGTGGCTAAGTGGGAACAGCAGGCAAACCTCCTTCAAAAGGAACTTGCCGCTATCAAGGAAAAAATCGATAAGCAGCTCCTGATGCTTTCGGACGAAAAGCGTCGTGAACTTGAAGCCGACTACAAGAAAAAGGACACGGAACTCAAGAACTTCATCGACCGCGTGTACGGGCGCAATGGCGAACTGATTTCCGAAAACGAAAAGATTAGCGGTCCCATCATCCAGCTCATTCGCAAGGCCGTGAACGAGATTGCTTTGCAAGAAGGTTACGACATGGTCGTGGACCGTGCGACCGGTTCCGTGCTGTTCTGGAAAAAGGAAAACGACCTGACGCAGAAGGTTCTGGATTACCTGAACAACCGCTAGTTTTCTGGCTGCATAAGTTTATGTAAAATAGGCCACCCTGACGGGTGGCCTATTTTGTATGCAATCTTTGGAACGGCAATTACTTGATGCGCGTTCTGGCGTATTCGTAAAGCCCGAGGGAAAGGGCGACGGAGGCGTTGTAGGAGTGCGCTTCGGGTTTCATTGGAATGCGGAGGATGTCGTTGCACTGCTTCCGGATGAACGGGGGCAGGCCCACATCTTCGCCGCCAACAGCGAGCACAACCTGGTCGGCGAATTCGTACCCGGCGAGGCTTGTCTCGGTATCGGCGTCAAGGCCCAGAATCTGGTAGCCCGCAAGCTTGAGCTCGCCGATGGCGGCTTCCAGGTTGTTCGGGCGGCAGATGCGCATCTTGTCTAGCGCTCCTGCGCTGGTCCGCGCAACACTTGGGGTGATGCCGCACATGCCCTTTGCCGGCATGAGCAAAATATCCACGCCCAGGGCCAACGAACTGCGGATGCATGCCCCAAGGTTCCTCGGATCTTCGATGTTTGTGGCCACGGCGATGAGTTTTTTCTCGCCATTTTCTTTTGCCTTGAAAAATTCTTCGCGGACATCTTCCCACTGCAGGAGCGCCTTTTCGTTGATCAGCGCGACGACGCCTTGGTTCGGCCTCGCATAGCTGTCGAGAATTTTGGAATCCACCTGCTGCACGTGGACATGCGCGCGCTTGGCGAGCTTTTGCAAGTTGTACAGCTTGGGGTTGCCGGACTGGTGCATAAAGAGAATGCGGTGGACGCGCATGGGGTCGTTTGCGAGGAGGCTTTCAACTTCCTTGATTCCGCCAACGGCTACTTGCGGAGCGGCATCGGCATCGCCTATAGCGGCCACGACGTTTTCTTGTTTGAATTTTTTCTCGCCGAATCTGGGGCGGTCATCGCGACCGAAGCGGCGCATGCGATCGTTGTTTGGTCTGCGCTGATCGCGACGGTTGTCGTCTTCGTTGAAACTCATGTGGGTCTCCGTTTTGTTAATCAGTATTTTTCCCTGCAAGGAATGACGACGTTCATCTGGACGTCGGTGTCCTTCTGCTCAAGGGGTTCTTTTGAAATCTGTGCAGGCGTTGCGATGCCTGCCTTGTAGGAATGTGGGTGCTTGGCAAGGAACCTATCGTAATAGCCTTTGCCGTGCCCAACGCGATTTCCATTAAAGTTGAACTTTGTCCCGGGGACGAGGAAAATGGGGATTTCGCCGTCGAAGCGTTCAAGGCCATCCTTCGGTTCCATGATGCCGAACTTGCCGGGAACAAGGTCTTTGCGCAAACTGCTCACCTTGTAGAAATTCATGATGCCTTCGCCTTCGCAGCGCGGCAGCAGCAATCTGCCTTCGCGGGCGAGTTCTTCGATGATGGGCATGATGTTTGGCTCGCCTTTTACTGGGTAGAAGGCTGCGATGTTCTTCGAGTCGTGGTATCCCGGAATATCGTGGATTTCTTGCCAGGGCTCGCCGATGATATCGTCGCCCTTTTTGTCGCGGCGCTTTTTCAGGATAAGTTCAATGATAGGACTGCTGCCGAACACGAATATCGCGAGGAACAGTACAAGGATGGAGGTCCCCATGCTTAGCTCCTGATGGCGCGTGCTGCGGTCGGTAGCTTGTCTTGCAGAATCTCGTTCCAGATTTTGCGTTGCCACTGCATCAGGTGCGCCTCGTCGTAACGGTCGGCCCAGGGCATCGTTCCCGGTGCAGCAAGCCAGATGAGCTGGGACTTGTTTGCGACCATCGACGGATCAATTTTGAGATTTTCAGCTTTCTCGTCGCGCCACATCTTGAGAGAGAGGAGCAGGTCGGCATTCGGCACTACCGGTGGAGGCGGGGCCTTGGGCAGCTTGGCAGGCCAGTCCTCTTCGGGGGTTGCACAAGCGTCCCGGAGCATGTTCATGAACGAATCGTAACGTTCGCCCTTGAAGTTCCTAGGCAGTTTGGGCAACCGGTTTTCGTCGATTGTCGGGAACGTCGCTTGCACATGGCGTACAATGGCGAGCATGAGTTCTGCGGGCATGACTTTGTATGGCGGGCGGTCCATCGCCTCGGCTTCTTTTTCGCGCCATTCCCACAAGTGCTTGAGAATGTTGAGCGCGCAAGGGTTGTAAATGCTGGAACCGGTGATGCGCCAGGGGTCTTTTTTCGGCGGTGCCGGGTGCCTGGAATGTTCTATCAGGGCGTTGCACTGCTCGGTAAGCCAGCTCATGCGGTTTGCTGCCTGCAATTTTTCGACCAAAATGGCGCAAAGTTCATGCAGGTAGAATGTGTCGTGGATGGCGTATTCGCACATCTCCAGCGGGAGCGGACGGATGGTCCAGTCGGCGCGCTGGTTCTCTTTTTTGAGCTCGTCGCCGAAATATTCGCGAACGAGGTCGGCCAATCCGAGGCGCTGCTCGCCGAGCAATTTTGCCGCGAGCATCGTGTCGAAAATGTTTTTCGGGCTAAACTGGTAAGTTTGCCACAGGAGTCGCAAGTCGTAGTCCGCACCGTGGAAAATGAGCGTCTGCATGGCGCGGGCCTTGAATAGCGGGGCGAGATCGATGCCACAGAGCGGATCGACGATGTAGTAATGGTCGCCGATAGTAATCTGGATGAGGCAGAGACGGGCAAGATAATGGTGCATGGAATCGGCCTCCGTATCGACGGCGGCCATATCGTACAAGTCGAGATCTTCGAGGAGCTTGGCGAGGGATTCTTCGTTATCTACCAGGATGTATTTTTCGTTCTGCAACATTACCTGTGAAATGTAATTAAAATTGCGAAAAAAAGAGAAACTCCGGATTAAAACGTACACCTAATAATAGTGTATGTGATGCCGCTCATTTTTTTATGACGTTGTAGAATTCAAGGAACTGTGTCGGGGAAAGTTCTTCGGCGCGGACGGTGGTGGGGTAGTCCAGGAGTTCAATGGCCTCCTGGATTTTCTTTTTGTCGTAGGCGCGGCCGAAGGAGTTCGCGAGTGTCTTGCGCTTTTGCGTGAATGCGGCGCGGACAAAATCGAAGAACCCGTCGGGGGCTTCAAGCGGGTTCGCCTTGGGCGTGAGGAGCATCGTGGCGCTGTCGACGTTGGGACGCGGCGTAAAGTGCTCGGGGCCAATTTTCCGGAGGATTTGTGTGTCGGCGTAGGCGGAGACGAGTACGGACAAACTCCCGTAATTGCTGCTGCATGGGGTGGCGCAGATGCGCTCGGCAACTTCGAGCTGGACCATGCCCATGAATCCCTTCGTGAGGTGCAGTCGCGGCATGAGCCCGGCAATGATGGCCGTGGACACGTTGTAGGGGAGGTTTCCGGTGACCCAGGGCTTTTCGTGGGTGTCGAGGAAAGCCTGCAAGTCGAATTTCAGGAAGTCGATATTGACGATGTGGAAGTTGTCACGGCCCTGGAATTTTTGTTCCAAAAATTCAACGCACTGCTCGTCGATTTCGACGGCAGTGAGTTCCACGGCGCGGTCCAGCAGGTGCTCCGTGAGCGCGCCGTGGCCAGGGCCGATTTCCAGTACGGCCTCGTTTGCTGTTGCTGGCAGGTCTCCCGCAATCAGTTTCGCGGTAGGGACATCCAAGAAGTTCTGTCCGAATTTTCGGCGGCGTGCTCTATCCATAGGGCGAAAAATAGAAAAAGAATCTCTTTTGTTAAATTTGGTGCATGAAACGAATTGAAGTTGTGGCGGGAATCATTTGCGATGGTATTCCGCGGGCACCGGATGCCAAGTATTTTGCGACTCAACGGGGCTACGGGGATTTCAAGGATTTTTGGGAATTCCCGGGAGGCAAGATGGAACCGGGAGAAACCCCGGAACAGGCGCTGGCTCGTGAACTCAAGGAAGAACTGGCCGTCGATGTATCTGTAGGTGAATTTATCTGTACCGTGGAACATGATTACCCGACTTTCCACCTGACGATGCACTGTTATTTCTGCTCCATAGAGAGCGGGCACCTGACCCTTTTGGAACATGAGGCTGCCAAGTGGGTCAATGCGTCGGAATTGCACAATTTGGCGTGGCTCCCGGCAGATGTCCACGTCGTTTCGGCGTTGCTTGGTTAAAAAAGATTCTATATTTGCGCCCATGAAAAAGATATCCCTTACGGGCATCAAGCCCACCGGCACTCCTCACCTGGGTAACTACCTCGGTGCAATCCGCCCCGCTCTTGAACTTTCGAAGACCTACGACACGGTCTACTTCATCGCTGACTACCACGCCCTTACCACCGTGCAGAACGGTGCCGAGATGCGTGCGAACATCTACAAGATCGCGGCGACTTGGCTTGCTCTCGGTTTGAACCCCGAAGAGGGCCTGTTCTACAAGCAGAGCGACATTCCTGAAATTTTTGAACTCAGCTGGGCTTTGAGCTGCTTTACGCCGAAGGGATTCATGAACCGCGCCCACGCCTACAAGGACAAGGTGGCCAAAAATGAAGCCGCCGGCGAAGATCCAGACGCCAACGTGAATATGGGTCTATACTGCTACCCGTGCCTGATGGACGCCGACATCCTCATGTTCAGCGCCGACATCGTGCCGGTCGGTAAAGATCAGAAGCAGCACGTGGAATTTGCCCGCGACATCGCTATCAAGTTCAACAAGCACTTTGGGCAGGACGTGTTCACCATTCCTGAACCGGTGTTCCAGGAAACGACGGGTATCATCCCCGGTCTCGATGGCCGCAAGATGAGTAAGTCCTACGATAACGTGATCGATATCTTCCTTGAGAGCAAGGCCCTCAAGAAGAAAATCGGCAAGATTGTCACGAATTCCCAGGGTATCGAGGAACCGAAGGATCCCGACACCTGCAACGTGTTCAAACTGTACAAGCTCTTTGCTACGCCGGAACAGACCGAAGCGCTCGCTGCCCGCTACCGCGCCGGCGGCATGGGCTGGGGCCACGCCAAGCAGGAACTCCAGAACGTTCTCGAAGAACATCTGGGTGCCGCCCGCGAAAAGTACTTCTACCTGCTCGACCATACCGAGGAAATCGACAAGATTCTCGCATACGGCAAGGAGAAGGCCCGCGTCAAATCCAAGGCCATGATGGAGAAGGTGCGCTCCCTGCTCGGGACGTACTAGTTGATTCTCCTTTTTTGGGGCCTATCTAGATTTCAAACATGTAGCCCGCCCTCCACAGGAGGGTGGGTTTTGTTTGATCCATGAAGTAGTAAATCGGGTAGGAAACCTGTGTATAGATTCCATATAAGTGAACCCAGACCTCGACTGACAGATCGAGTGTTTCTTCGTAATTGTAAGGGAACAAGTACATGGCATCGTTTGCTTTGTTCAGGGCCTTGTGCATTCCGTTGGGGGCTTCTGCAAAAGAGTATCCTCCACCGACGCCAAGGTCGATGTTGAACGGAAGTTCCCTGAAAAAGGTCCAGGCGAGCCCGCCTCGCATGGCACACCAGTAATCGTTTTCTCCGTTTCTCCATCCCATGCCCTGAATACGCATTATTGCAGATTTGTAGCCGACTCCGGCGACTATCGAGAGCGGGGTAGGGTCTCCGGCGGATACGCCGAACTGGATGCGTTTTTCTTTTATCTGTGCTTTTCCGGTGTCAGAAATTTCGGTTGCAAAGCAGTAAAAAGCAAAAAGCAAGATGGCCGTGATGAAATATCGCATGTTCAAAAACTAGCTAATTATATCCTGAAAAACAGGTGCTTTGGTTGCTGAGGTCTTATTTGCGAATCAAATAATACTTATTTTTTTCGTAACAAGTTACATTGCCCGATGGGCATAAAATGAGAGGTAGAAATGAAAAAGTCACTCAAAATGTTGAGCATCGCCGCTTTGGCATGCGTGACTTCGGCCTTTGCCGAGGGCGGCATGTTCGAGGGCACTCTTCCTGAAAACTGGACTGCTGATGTAGTCGCTGCGGTGAAATACACTCGTATGCACTACAGTAACTGGGCTGAAGATGGAACTTCCAGCTACACATGGTTAGTTACCTACGATGCCGATGTGCAGGGTAAGTGGTCCGTTGCTAATTGGCGTAACTTGATAGACCTTGATCTTGGACAGACTTGGACTGATGGTCTCGGTAAGCGTAAGTCTGCCGACAAGATTTTCTGGGAATCCATGGTAGACTTCAACATGACCGAAGTCCTGAAGCCGTATGTGGGCCTCCGTTACGAGACCCAGTTCATGAAGGGCTACAGCTATAGCGAAGACGAAAATGGCGATGAAATCAAGACGCCTGTTTCCTGCTTCATGGACCCGGTGTATTTCACCCAGGTTGCCGGTCTTGCATATATCCCGAACGAAAACTTCTCCCAGCGTCTGGGCTTTGCTAACCGTATCACGGTTTCTCATGGCTACGGATATGCCGACGACAAGGACACCGAAGACGAAATCGAAGAAGTCAAGGACGAGCCGGGTCTTGAAAGCATTACCGAATACAAGTACGCTTTCTCCGACATCATGGGCTTCAAGACGCGTCTTTGGGCATTTGTCAACTTCAAGGGTGTTGACGAAATCGACGGTAAGTGGGAAAACCTCCTCACTGTTTCCATCGCCCCGCTTATCGAACTCCAGGTCGGCTACGACATGGTTTACGACAAGGACCTCGACAGGGATACCCAATACAAGGACATGATCCTGTTCGGCCTGGTTTGGCGCTGGTACTAGTAGATTGCCCCCTGCGGGCTTCTATTCCTGAAATTGAAGAAATCCCGGCATAGCCGGGATTTCTCTTTTTTTGAATTTTTGTGAGTTGCCTAAAGCTCGATAGTCAGCAGGTCTTCTTGCCAAGTGTCGCGCTTTTTGCGAAGCGTTTCGAGGGATTTCTCGTCGGCACCGGAATTGTCGCGGATTTTCATGAGGTTGCGGTATCCTTCGAGCAGTTTTGTTGCCTTGGGATAGACCGGTTCCAAGGCCTTGAGTCTCTTTTCTATGGCTTCGTCCGAATATAGTCGCGCGATGCCTTCGATTGTGCGCTGGATGGCGAGGCTCTCGTCTCCGCTTATTTTGGCGGTTTTTGCCTCGGAGAATTCGAATGGTTCGATTTGGTCCATCCATGCCGATTCTTGGGCGTAGAGTTCGTTGTCTTCGGCGATGGCGTCCTTTCTTTTGGTGATTTCAAGTTGCTTGGTCAAAAGCGGCCTATAGCTTTCTATTTCGGCGTTGATTTCATGCGCTTTGCAGAATTCACCGAGGTTGCCCAGGTTTGTTTCTGTCGGATTGTTTAGCAAACATTCCTTGAGGACAGCCAGCTGGTCTTTTGGCGGGAGAGCCTTGAAACTTTCGGAATTCATGCTGTTTGCTTTGATGCGTAACCAAAACACTCGCATGAGGATGATGGCGATAGCGATAAAGAAAAAAATACCCCAATTCATTGGGCGAAATATAGCTAAAGTGCGTTGTTCCCGTTTGAATTTCAACCCTTATTTTATTGGCGTTCCAGGCCCTCGAATTGTTTTAAATCACCTTCTTTTGCAAACCTCCTTTTTACATTGTTTTTTCAGCGGCTCAAAGAGATTTTTAGGGATAAAAGGTATATATTTTAAAATGGATATATATACCTTTATTGGAGCATAAATTTTATGGAACAGAGAAGCTGGCTTTTTGCCGGCCTTTTGGCCGGTGCTGTGTCGTGGACTTTTGGGGCGTCGGTAACATCTGCTGACTTGGATATTATTATTCGTGATTTTCAGCCGAATCATCCGGATTTTGAAAACTTTTCGGAAGAATACGTTAGCCCGGGAGATTCTCCGTCTCCATGTAATACAGGTATGTGCCGCGACAACATTATCAATACTACGTTGTGTGGTGGCAAAAGTTGTGATGGTTACGACAAATCATGGTATGATCTAGAAGCGCTGCATCGCAGTTGTGGTAATGGTCGTTCCAAGACTGGAGCGCAAATTGGCCAGGACGGTTATCCGATGAAAGGAAACGCGTCGCTTCCTAGTTATTTGTCCAAGATGGTTTCTTCGGCACAACCGCTGGAATATGGCCAGTGTTCTGAAAAAGGTTCATTCAATGGCCGTTCCGTGACCAAGCGCGGTTACACGAGTGTCGCGAAAGGCTCGGATGGGCAGCCCGCTGTACATGGTGCTACTTGTACCAGCGGCACCGTCTGGCAGAATCCGGTTTATTACACTCCCGGCATGGTGAAGCCATATCTTTTGTTTAGGGATGTCGATGGCGATGCTAGCATAACGGGCCCAGATGACATGCTTGACGGTGTGGGCATTGAGAAAATGTCGGATTTGTGTGATAACCTCAATTTCCACGATTGGTATAATGATGTCGATGGCGTGAACAAGCGTACCAATGCGGTTCTTACAATTCCCAGGGAAAGCGCGAATAGCAATTTCTATGTGATTGACTACAACTACAACAATGGTGGCTATTTCCCCCTGGATAATGTGAACCCGCAGACACTTGACAGAATTGGCCCCGCCGAATGTAAAACAGATGTATGTGATAATTGGGGTGCTCAGTCACTGTCCATTTTCTGCCCTCCTTACGATTACCAGTACGCATCAACGCAGACGGACTTTTTGCAAGACAGTACATACGCCTTGTGCACGAGTTGGCTCAATAAAGGTGGCCCGCGTAACCCGAATGCGGCCGCAGAGGCTGCTGCAGCATCTCGCATTGGCGCAAATCATTTGCGTAATTACAATTTCACGATGATGGGTTATGCCAAGTTCAAGTACAACGAACTGAACCAGACTCCCCATCATGAAATATTCGAGTTTACGGGTGACGATGACATGTGGATTTTCGTGGATGGCGTCCTGGTTGTGGACTTGGGCGGTACGCACCTTTCTGCTCCGGGCAAGGTGGATATTGCCGTGTTGGCTGCGAACAATCATGGTTGCCAGGTGGACCCTGCGCTTAAAGATTTTGGCGATCCTCCGCTCATGAAGGAAGCCAACTGTGTTCCGGGAACGACAAGTTGGCAGAACAATACTTGGCACCATCTCCACTTCTTCTATGCTGACCGCCAGACCGATGGTTCCAATATGTACATCCGCACGTCCCTTTCTGAAATTGCTCCGACCAAGTATGGCCAGCCCTCCATTATGGATTTCATCATTACCATCGAAGGCGATACGACAACAAATAGCATGTTCCTGAATACGGAACTCGATCCGAACGTTGTTTCCATCATGGTTACGGGAGGTATGCCTTCTATCTTGGTTGCCCGTAACAAGTACGATGCCTCCGGCAAGGTCATTGGCAAGGATACGCTTGGTTTTATCATTACCGCCATGAGCGAACCGCAGAACAAGGGTGCCGACGGATTTATGTATGAAATACAGGGAAATCTTGTTGATGTGAATGGTAAGCCGGTATCTACAGGACTTTTGGGTGGTGATGAGCTTGCGTTCAATTTCCCGTCTGCAGAGGTGACTGCCGAGGGATACAATTGGAATTCCAAGATGACCTATGCTGGAAATCCGTTTTACATTACCTCCAAGGGTGGAAAGCCTGTTGAAGGTTTCCCTGTAGAATGGGGGCCCATTACGCTGAATGTCAAGCCGAAGACAGTCCTTGTACCGCAGGATAATTCAATCGATCGTCCGGATTTCGATACGCAGGCTCACGAACTTACCTCACTGGCGGGTAGCAATGGCCTTCAGGATTCCTTGACGGGAGAACTCTTGTTGACCGCACTCCCGGCAGTCTCTGGCCAGGACCCCTTGACTCTGACTGACGAGCAGATTGAGCTGTACACTGCTGCTCCTTCAATAGATGGTAGCAATGCTGGCCTTAACCTGATGACAACGCCGCTTGTTTCCAAATCTACTAATGGCCCGCGTTGCTTCACGGCCGACAATAACGAAAGTTGTATAAGTTATGCCTTTACGACAACGCAACCGTTCAAGGTGAATGTTCGCGTGTTCGACCATCTTGGTCATTTCGTGAGCCAGTACAATAAGTCGGTGAGTGCAGAGGATTTTACCAAGGCGCTTGCGAAGGCTAATGGTGCTTCTTCCCGTACGTCTTGTGGTGAAAGCAAGGTTGTTAATCCGGGGAATGCCCTGTTCCCGAATGGCTCCGGTGCTATGCTTGTTGCTGTGAAGATGTACCCTGTGTCCCAGGATGGCCGTAAACTCGGTACAGGCCCGTACATTTACCAGATGTCTGTTATCAAGGAAGAATACGAATATTGCTACATGCAGGGCGGTACGACGCCTTCGTACTCTTACATGCGATACCAGCGTACTTCCGAGACATACCGTCGCGGTTATCGTAGGCTGAACAAGAAATAGCGATTGAATTTAGAATCAAGATTCCCGGCTTTGTCCGGGATTTTTTATAGGGGAAATAGTATTACAGTGGTTCGGCAATAAGCGCGAATGGTTCAGCGCCTGTGATGCGAACGCGTAATTTTTGGCCCGGCGCAAATTGGCCTGGAATGGCGACCGGATTGTAGGCTTCGTTCCTTGCGATGGTCGTTCCGCTGCGGTGACCTTCTTTTTCGATGTGGACTTCTGTTTCGTGGCCAATCCAGCGTGCGTTATTCTCGCGGGCGATTTCCTGAAAGGCTTGGGCAAGTAGGGCCGAACGTTGGTGCTTCTCGTCGTCGCTTACGGCATTGCTTTGGTTCATGGCGAAGGCGGGGGTTCCTGGGCGCGCGACAAACCGCGTGATGTTGCAGACGGTCGGTCTTGTTTCCTTGAGCAGTTTCAGCGTGGCGTCAAAGTCTTCCTCGGTTTCGCCGGGGAAACCGACAATCATGTCGGTGCTCAATGTGAACTTGTCAAAATTTTTGTTGAATATTTCTGCCAACGTGGCGAAGTCGCGGGCCGTATGGCGGCGGTTCATTGCTTTGAGAATCCGTTCGCTTCCGCTCTGGACGGGCAAGTGGATGAACTTGTAGACTCTGCTGTCGGTAAAACATTCCAGGAGCGAGTCTGCATACGAAAGCATGTGGCGCGGGTTGCCCATGCCGAGTCGTAGCTTGTAGTCGCCCGGGACATGGACGAGTATATTTTGAACGAGCTTCGCCAGGTTTGTTCCCGTGTCGAATCCGTAACAGCCGCAGTCTTGCCCGGTCAACTGGATTTCGTTGCATCCGTCATCGACTAGGGATTGTACTTGTTCGATGATGGATTCGGCGGGGTAGCTATGCAGGCGGCCTTTGACCAAATGCGTACTGCAGAATGCGCAGGCGTCTAGGCACCCTTCTTCGATATTGACGATTCCCGTAAACGGGGATTCGCGAAGTGTTGCTGGGTTCGTGTTTTTGCTGCCCTCACCGACGATTTCGGCTGCTATGTTTTTCAGGTTCGTAAATTCTATTTTGTCAAAAATGGCAGAGGCTTCTTTCCGGAAATCTGCCGGTGCGCATCCGGTAATGTAAATCCTTGCTTCGGGGTATGTCTCATGCGCTTTTTTCAAGAGTTTGATGGCGCCTGCATTCCCCTTGACCGTACATACGTTCAGGTATATAGCTTCAGGAATCTCGTCTGTCGGGAAGTTGAAAACAGTGCGGAATTTTTTGGCGAGTAATCGCGCAATTCGCTCGCCGTCTCCGAAATTGGCGGCGCATCCCTGGCTGACTATCGCGACAAGGGGCGCCTGCATTTTAGTGCTCGAAACGTTCCAGCGTAATGCCGGGGTAGTAGTGGCTCAAAATTTCGAGATAACTCTGCCCTGCCTGGGCTCTGGCGCGCACACCCATCTGGCACATGCCTACGCCATGGCCGTAACCCTTGCCTTTAAGTATCCAGGTATTTCCCTTGTGGCTGATGGTAAACAGCGACGACGGGAGGATGGTTCCCTTCTGCTTGAATAGCCAGCGCACCTTGTCTCCGAGGACTTTGAACGTACCCTTGTCCGTTGTTACCTGCAAGGTGTAGATTCTGCCGCTGGGGAGTTTTTTCTTGATGGAAATGTCCTTGAGCTTTTTGAATTTCGGGACCTTCGTCTTGGCTTCTTTGCCGTTCTGCTGGAAGAGTGCGACCAGTTCCTTGTCGGTGAATTTGCGTTCCCACTTGCTGTAGTTAGACTCGCTGCACCAAGGTTGTCCATCGGGGCGCAAGTCCGGTACGCTCTTGAGGTACGGCTTGTTTTTCTTGTCCCAGGTCACCATCGTTTCGGTTTTGCCACCGCAAGTGGAGTGGTAGTAGGCGATGATGAATTCTCCCTTGTATGTCATGGTCTCGCCGGCGGTGGCCTTCACGGCGGCATTCGTCAGTGGAGTGGCGCTCTTGTAACCCATGTACACCTGGTCCTTGGTGTCTGCGTACACGTCAAAGCCCATTGCGTCGCGGCTGTTGAAATGCTTGTACACATAGGTGCGTGCGGCGACTGCTTGTGCCTTGAGTGCTTCGAAACGGCTGCTGTCCAGCTTGCCGATTTCGTAGGGGATGACTCCGCGGATGTAGTCTTCGACATCCACGATGTTGATTGCCGTGATTTGGCTTTTGGCGGCTTTTACAATAAAGTAGCCGGGATAGCACGAAGATTGTAGCTGCTTTTGCGTCGGAGCGATGTTCAGGCATTTGCCTTCGCTGTAAAACTCGCGCTGGTCTACCATCTCCTTGGTTCCGTTGCTTTCAATTTCCAGCTGGTTACCGACGGCGGTAATCGTGAAGGTTTGCTTGCCCGATTTGACGAACAACTTTTTCTCGTTTACGAATACGCCCACGCGTACGGGCCTGTCCAGGTTGTCCGGAATTTTCTTGACCTTGATTTTGGGTGCGGTATCGCCGAACTTGTCGGGCTCGCTCGTGCTGGCGGGTTCCGCTGCTGCGGTCGGAACTTGTGCGGGCTCGGCGGCCTCTGTCTGCTCAGCAGCCGGCTGCTCTGGCTCCGGAGCGTCCATAGCATCGTTCTGCGGCCCGGCATAAGGGGCTTCCTGTGCCGGTTCTGCTTCGAATGTTTCGGTGCTCGGAGCGGTTTCGCTTGAAGGCGGAACGCTTGCGGGCTGTTCCGATGCTGGTGGCGGGAGTTCCGGGAGGTCGAAACCGTCGTCCATCCCGTCTTGGGCAAAAGATAGCGCAAAGAAGAAACCTGCGCTAAGGAGGCTAGTTCGGAATAATCCCATCAAATCCATCGTCTCGGTTAGCGATTGTTCTTCTTGAGCTTTTCTTGCGTTTCCTTGGCCATCTTGCGAAGCTTCGACTGGTTCAGCGTGCGGTCTGCCGTAGAAATCTTGTCGACGAAAAGGTCGCCGTTCAGGTGATCACATTCATGCTGGATGCAACGAGCGAACAGTCCTTCGCAGTTCCTGATTTCTTGCGGTTCTCCGTTGATGTCGAAAAAGCGTACTGCCACGCGGTCGGGGCGGACAACGTTGCAGAACAGATCAGGGATGGACAAGCAACCCTCGTCATAGTCGACCATCTCGGCATCGGCTTCGGCTTCCCATTCCGGGTTGAACATGATGTAGGGCTTCGGTTCCTCTTCGTTGGGAACCGCAGTATCGATGACGACGAGCCTTATGTTCTTGCCGATTTGCGGCGCTGCGAGCCCACAGCCAGTGGAATCGTAGAGCGTTTCGAGCATGTCGCGTGCCAGTTGGCGGAGTTCCGGCGTGATTTCCGAAATGGGTTCGGATTTTTTACGCAGTACGGGGTCGCCGTAAGTTCTGATGGGGAGCAATGCCATGGGTTGCTTTTGTCCTGTTTTCTAGTCTGTTAGTTACTTCGCTTCTTTCTTGTCGTCGGCCTTGGCTTCTGCGTTCAGCACGCGGAGGATGGCAGACTTGTCGAAATCGATAAGGGTTGTCGATGCCGTACGGACTGTGATGGTGCTCGAACCTTCTTCCATGGCGGTGACGGTACCGATGATGCCTGCGGCGGTCATGACCTTGTCACCCTTCTTGAGGGCCTTGCGCATGGCGTCCATCTGCTTCATTTCCTTCTGCTTCGGGCGGATGAAGAAGAGCCACATCACGACAAAGAGGAGAATCAGGGGGAGGAAGCTAGCGATTGCGCTCGGCTGTTCTCCGTTCGCGGCGGGAGCGGCGTCCTGGGCGAGAGCGGCAATGGAGGAAAGGGTCACGAGGAGTGCGGAAAGTTTCATAATAAGCCTTGTTTTAAGGTGATTGATTGTTTCGCGGTAAATATAGAAAAATGAGACGGGAGGCTTGGGGCTCGAGGCTCCAGGCTCCAGGTATGAGCAATGAGCAGTGAGCAATGAGGTCGTGCTTCGCACTCTGAGGTATGAGGTATAGTTTCGGTAGTTTTACTACTCATCGCTGACTGCTCAAAGGGGCTTTAGCCCCGCCCTCAAAGCGACCGGAGGTCGCGACCTCATACCACAAAGCGAGCTTGCGAGCGACCTCAAAGGCGCAACGCGCCGACCTCATAGCTCAAAGCGAGCTTGCGAGCTATACAAGACTTGCCAATTTATTGGCTTAGTCGTTGTTATGCCCTATGGGTAGACCTCAAAGGCACGAAGTGCCGCCCTCACCGCCCCTAATTGACCAGTTTCTTGTCGAGCAGCGGGAATATGCGGTTGAGTTCGACTAAATCGAGAATCTTGTCAAAATCGGCATAGAAGAACTGGATTTCTTCTATGGGCATGCGGATGTCGTAGGTAGCCGAGGGGAAGAGCAACTTGCGTTCGACGAGCGAGCTCATGGTACGCATGGTCAGCGTGAATCCGTGCATGGATTTTTTCGCTTCGTCGCAGAGTTGCTTTGTCGTGACCGTGCAAATTCCTCCGGGGCGCGGCGAAGAACTTTCGCGGGCGACCTTCAGGAACGTGGAAAGAATCATCTGGTCTGTCATGGACAGGATGTTCGGCGATACTTTCTTGTTCAGGGCACGGTACTTGATTGTCTCGTAGAGAATCGTTACGATTTGCAGGCTCGACGTGTTAATTACGTTGTCTTGGACTTTGAGAACCCCGAGTTCTTGCAGGATTTCGAGCAGCTTGTTCGCGTTCTCGACCGATGTCCCTGCAAGCGCCTGGAGCCCCTTGCGCAGGGCTTCGACTTCGAGCTTGTTCGTGTTGGAACGCTTGAGGCTCGAAGATATAATATAAAGGAGTGGAGGGAGCGACTGGATGAGTCCGTTCTTGCGCTTGTTCTCTTCGGCGATATGGAATCGCTTCGACAAGAACTGCAAAATGGCGCCAATCCAGGATGGCTTCTGTTCGAGGGTGTCGTTGAGCGTTTCCCTAGAAATGACGATGAGTTCGCTGGGTTCTGCTGCCCGGAGCGTGTACTGCCTGGGCGCACCTTCGAGTAGGCTGAGTTCGTCGATGATGGAACCCGGCCCGAAGTTGATATAGCGTTCTCCCGAGCCCAGGTCCTGTGTTTCGGCGACAATCATGCCGCTCTTCACGATAAAGAGGGTATTGGCCTTGTCGCTTTCGAGGCAGACGTATTCGCCGGCGGTCACGATCATTACAGTACCCCCCGGATGTTGGTCTCGAACCGGAGCGCGGTCAGGTAATAGTTAATCTTGTCTGGATTCACCCGGAACATTCCCTTGCTCGTTTCGGTACACCAGCCCATTTTCTGTATCCTAATCCATTCGGCCACATTGATGTCCTTGACTCTTTCGGCAAGGAACGAAAGCCACGACGGGCCGTCCATTTCCATGTCCTTGTTTGTCGTGGACAACGTGACAAGCAGTTTTTTCTGCATGATGGAGAGCTTGAAAGGTTCCCAGGAACCGCTTTGCTCGATGGATCTCTGGTAGTCGACGAAAAGCTCCAGCAAGAAGGGGTTTGGCACCATGAGCAAAATCTTTGCACCGTCTTTCTTCAGTTCCAAGAAACGGCGGCGGGCGAGGGCCTTGAGGTCTTCCTGAATATTCTTGTCCTTGACTTTCGTGAGCCAGCCGAATTCGCGGATGACATCATCTATGGGAATGTCCGTGAATTCCGGGAGGTTGCTGCAATATGCAGCCAGGCTCATGAGCGAATTGGATGTCGCAGGATCGTAGAGCGAGGCTTTGAGTTTGCGCGTCTTGCGGGAGAGTGCCCTGATGACGGCCAGGAGCCACACGGGGAGCGTCTTGAGCTCGGATTCCATGCAGTCCTCGTTAATTAAGGTCACCACGGAGTCCTTGGAAGCCTCGATGGTCAGGTGGAAGGGTTCCCGTTCGAGCAGCGATGCCACGCCGACCAAATCGCCGGGGTGCATCTTGAACACCACCTTGCGGTCGCCGTCCGCGGTGTCGATTGCTGTGAGTTCGCCTTCATCCAAAATGATGATGGAGCGCTCGCCGGTCTCAGGGGAATATACAACAAAACCCGCCTTCACGTGGATCCGCGTGGGCGGGATAATTTGCTGTCGGGAATCCCCCGTAACCATCGGGAAATAACCGCCTTCGAAGTTCAAGCCGGATTAAGCCTGACGTTCGTCGATACGGGCTGCCTTACCGCGGAGGTTGCGCATGTAGTAGATGCGAGCCTGGCGGACCTTACCGGCGCGTTCGAGTTCGATGGAGTCAATGCGGGGAGAGTTGACCGGGAAGATGCGTTCGACGGCAACGGAGCCGGACATCTTGCGGACAGTGAGAGTCTTGCCGATACCAGAATTCTTCTGCTGGATAACGACACCCTTGAACGGCTGGATACGTTCCTTGGTGCCTTCAATGACCTTGACGTTCACGGTGACAGTGTCGCCGGCGCGGAAATCCGGCATATCGGACTTCACGTTTTCGTTCTGGATTGCTTCGATATTCAGGGACATAGTGTGTACCTCTTTTTATTTGTCGCCAAATTTAGTATTTATTTTCAGTTTTTCAAAGATGTCGGGGCGCCTTTCTTGCGTTCTTTTCAACGATTCTTGGCGTCTCCACTCGGAAATGTTCTTGTGATGGCCCGAAAGCAGCACTTCGGGCACCTTTTTTCCCTCAAATTCCTCGGGTCGGGTGTAGACCGGCCATCCCAGTACGCCCTGGGCGAACGAGTCCGTCTCGCCACTTTCCTTGTGGCCGAGGGCTCCGTCCACCAGCCGGACGACAGCATCCGTGAGGATCATGGCAGGCAGTTCGCCCCCGCTTACGACGAAATCGCCTATGGAAATCTCCATGTCGACCTCGGACTGACGGATGCGCTCGTCGATTCCCTTGTAGTGCCCGCAGACGAGCACCAGGTGGTTTTCCTTGGAAAGTTCCTGCGCAATCGCGTGGGTGAGGGGGACCCCGTCGGCCGTAAGGTAGATGACCTTTCCGCCGTCTTCCTTGACTCCCGTGCTACGGATGGCCTTGGCTAGCGGTTCCGGCCGGAGCACCATGCCCGGTTCGCCCCCGTAGGGAACGTCGTCCACTTGCCCGTAGTCGTTGATGGCAAAGTCGCGGAGATAGACAGTGTTGAACTCGAACAGGCCCTTGGCTTGTGCCCGCCCCATAATGGAACTTTTCATGGGCGCAAACATTTCGGGAAAGATGGTGATGCAATCGATAATCATCTTTCCTCCGGGCACAAGGACTTGAGGTAGTCCGCATCGCAGACAATGAACCGGCCCTGCTCGTCGACTTCCTTGACACAATCGTCTATCCACGGGGCGAGGATGGATTTCTTGCTGAATTCCTGCTGCATGTCCGGGTCGAACTGGATATGGAACGCGTCGACCGTCATGAGTTCCTGCACTTCGAGTACTTCGCCGACTTCGCGCCCGTCTTCCGTCTTGACGCGGAAACCGACAAGGTCGTCGATGTAGTATTCGCCCTCGGGTGCGGGGAGCCTTTCCGATTCCGGAATCATCACGTCGGCATTCACCAGGAACTTCGCCGCTTCGGGGGTGTCGATTCCCTTGAACTTCAGCAGCCAGAGAGTGCCGGCCTGCCTGGATTCCTCGATTTCGAGGTCCAGGATTTCTCCGTTCGTCTTTTTCACGGCCACGGCCTTGAGGCTCTTGTGGCGCGTGATGTCGTGGGTCAGGGGCATCGCCTTGATATGGCCCTTGACGCCATGCGTACGCATGAGCTGGCAGACGGTGATGTAGGCGTTGAAATCGGGCATGGGAAGTAGACGGTAGGATAAAAAAAGTCCCGTGCGGGGGCACAGGACCTTTTCAAAGAATTGAAGTTATGCTTCGGCAGGAGCTTCAGCAGCGGCTTCGGCCGGGGCTTCAGCGGCAGCGGCGGCGGCAGCAGCTTCAGCAGCAGCGGCTTCCTTGGCAGCCTTTTCAGCTTCGATCTTGGCGAGAGCCTTAGGACCGAGCTTGGCCTTCTTGGCCTTTTCGGCACGCGGAGTGGCGACCTTGCCTTCGATGGAGCGGCCAGCGCGGATTTCGTGGAAGAGTTCCATGATGCCGGCCTTCTTGAGGAGGTTGCGGACGGTGTCAGACGGCTGAGCGCCAGTCTTGAGCCACTTCAGGACCTTTTCCTGATCGAAGCGGATCTCGGGCACCTTCGTGTTCGGGTTGTAGAAACCCACCTGTTCGATAAAGCTATCGTCGCGAGCCTTACGGTTGTCGATAACCACGGCGCGGTAGATGGGGTTGTGACGCTTGCCGAAACGAGCGAGACGGATAACGGTTGCCATTTTAACCTCTTTTGGGTTTTCCCCGAAAAATCGGGGGGTGTTGTTCATTTTTGGCCAAATATAGCAATTAAAATCTTGTGCGTAAAGGACGGAATGTAAAATTTTTCCGTCCTTTATGAATAAACTAATTAATGAAGTGCGGAAAATTGGCGAAATTTAACAGAAAAAGCCGTTTTTTAGGGTGCAAAAACTAGAGCGCTTGCGCTAAACCACGCCGGATTTCTTCCATTTTCCGCCGCGCCAACGGATATAATTGACGATGGAACGGTAAAATTCGTCGGCGGCCATGCCCAGCCAGATACCTACGAGACCAAGGTCCAGGACGAAGGCGAGCAGCAGCGCTGTGCCCAGGCCGCAGGTCCACATCATGGAAGACCCCACAATGGCGGGGAACTTGGAATCGCCTGAGGCCCGGAGCGCCGAGGTGATGACCATGTTTGCTGCCTTGAAGGGCTGGAGGGCCACGTCGCACCAGAGGCAGAGCCTGCCCAGTCTTATGATTTCGGGGTCGGCTGTGTAGAAATGGAGCAAGTGTTCACCCAAGAGGGCAACGGTAATGGCGACTACGAACCCGCTTGCGCTCCCGGCAATCAAGCTTTGGTGCAGCCGTCGGTTTGCCTTCGCGAAATCGTGGGCACCGACAAGGTGCGCTACCAAAATTTGGTTCCCGCTGCCGAGGCCCACGCTGAAGATGACAGCGAGCATTGCGAAGTTTGCACTGAAAATGCGTGCCGTCATGGCCGTGATTCCCAAGTGGACGACAAGGGCGGTGAGCACGACTTGGAAAAATTGGAAACTTACTGGTTCGACAGCGGCAGGGAATCCGATGCGTATCCAGTCGGGCAGGATGATGCGGGAACGCTTGAAGTCGGTGCTACGGATCTTGTGGTGGATTTTGAAATGGTGGACGAGGAAAAGGATTGCCGAGGCGATGAGCCACGAGAGCATCGTTGCGAGAGCGACTCCCTTGACGCCCATTTTCGGGAGGCCGAGATAGCCGTTCAGGAACACGACGTTCATCGTAGCGTTCGAGATGATGGTGATGATGTTGCCGAAGAGGTTCCAGATGGTGAGCCCGTGCATGGCGATAAGCGCAGTGAGTGACGATTGCAATGCCCGGAAGGCAAAACCGATGGAGACCACGTGCAAAAAGTCGCGGGCGTGGAGGGCGGCATCGCCGGAAAGTCCCATCCAGTTCACAATGTTGTCGGCAAGCGGAACGATGACGAGCGTTATGGCGACGCCGAGGAGCAGGCTTCCGATGAGGACCATGGTCTGTGTGGTGGCCGCTTGCCGGGGGCGTTCTGCGCCAATGAACTGGGAGGCGATGCTCGCCCCGGCCTGGGAGAACGCCAGAATGGCCATGAAGAGGGCGCCCAGGATGGGCATGAGTGCCCCCACGCCCGCCGCCGCTGTTTCGGAGGTGCGCGACAGGAACCAGCTGTCCATCATCGGCTGGATTGTGCCGATGCCGAAGGTGATGAACAGTGGCCACGAAAGGCTCAGTAGGGAACGGTCCTTGACTTGCATGCGCTTCAATATTAGAAACGCCCCCGGTCAGAGACTAGGGGACGTTTCAAAAATTCTGTATACAGATGTAAGCAGAAATTACAGGGTCGTGCTTGCCCCGCCGCAGGTACCATACTTGCCAATCTTATAAATGTTGATAGTATTGCTTGCGGAAATGCTTCCAGAGTTGCACCTTGCTGCGGTATCACCATAAAGCCTGTTGCAGTAATACTCGATTCCGTCCGTTTCGTCGTTCGTGTACTTGATCTGGAAACTGGTGGCATGCCCCAGAGCTTCAGCCTTGGTCAAGTCCGTTTTTGCGTATATGGAACGGTCCAGCGCACTGAATGCGATGTTTACCGTTTTGGCTGACGAACTCGGGGAGGCCAGGTAATAATAGGAGAGTCCTCCGTCTCCTTCGGCCTGGAATGCTACCTCAAAGTAGTTCGTTGCGTCATAGGTCATGCAAATGCCTTCCCATTCAGATAGGTCTACAGATTCTGCTTCTCCATTGGGCGACCAGCTGAAACCGAATCCCGCATAGGGATAAGGATCGGGAGCGAGATAGCCATCTGCGGAGGACCCCTCGAGGTGCCATCCCTTGTAATTCAGCGTGATGTTCAGGTTGAGAGCTGCATTCGTGAACTTGCCAACAGCCGTGGACGTTCCGTTGTCAGCATCATCCAGGTACTTGAACCACCATCCGGAGCTGTCTCCTGTCACTTCGTTGTCTTCGAGGAAGTTGTCTTCGCCTACCGTGTTGAAGAAGGTGCGGGCGCGGGATGCATAAGCCGGTTCCCAGATTACGTCATCCTTGAACGTCACGGATTTTTCGGTGGCCGCACTGGACGATGACTTCGCCTTGGAACTGGAGGAAGAATCATCTCCTTCGTCGTCACCTTCGCTGCCTCCTTCGTCGTCGCCTTCATCGTCTCCTTCATCGTCTCCTTCATCGTCTCCTTCGTCATCGCCTTCGTCATCGCCCTCTTCTTCGCCGTCTTTGCCTTCTTTTTCTTCGCTGTCTTTGTTTTTCTTCTCGCTGACTTTCAAGGCAGTCCATGTCCATTTCGAATCTTCGTCTTCGGAACAGGTGTAGAATTTTTCGTCGGATGTATCGTAGGCATAAATCAGCTTGGGGTTGGCCGTTGCCCATTTCTTGGTGCACTTGGGCATGTCGCCAATTTCGTCAACAGCGGGGGCCCACATATAGGTCGCTACACCGGCTAAATCAATTTTTGCGCAGATGTAGTCGGTGCTTTCGTCCTTTACGGCAACGATTTCATTGGCATTGGACTTTTCACATTTGGTTGAGTAAAGCTTTGTCAGGCTAGAAATAGTCTTGGACGGCCCGTCCTTTTCTTCGGATTCTTTATCAGAAGATTCCTTGCCGTTGGAGTAGTCTTCGCAAAGGGCTTTTTGAGCTTTGTATGTATTATCCAAGGTTCCGGAAAGGTCTTTTGCCGTGGTGATGGTGCAGGCGCCATCTTCGAATTCGACTTCCACGCCGTCTTCGTCCTGGTCCATGGCCTTGCAAGAAGCTTTTGCTGTGGCGTTGGATTCTTCGGGCATGGTTATAATCTGGGTCTCAGAAACCATTTTGCCGCTTTTGTTGAAAGCGAAAATGATGGTTGTGTTGACGCCTTCGTCGGACATCTTCACGGTTACTGATGATGATGTCTTGGAAACGGTACAGGTTGATTCCTGTTTGGGAGAACCCCCGTCGCTGCTGGAATCGTCTCCGCAGCCGAATAATCCAAAGGTTATGGCAAAAAGCGCCGATATGGCTACCATCTGCCCCTTACGAAAAACATGAAGTTTGGACATATAAACTCTCCTTGATGGAATGTTACAAATATATAATAAAAAACTGCTATGTGCAACAGCTGATGTTAGTTTGGTTGTGTTTGAATAAAAAAATCCTCTTCGCGGTCAGAATTTGCGAAGAGGAAAATTTGTTCTTAAGAATAAAATGGGCTATTTGCGCTTCTTTTTAACTTTAGGCGGGGTGTAGTTGGAGCCTACGGTTCCGCCGTTATTTTGCTTTTTCGCAAAAGCGCCGACCTTCTTAAACATTTCCTTCATGCCTTCGTACTGCTTGAGAACTGCATTCACGCGCCCGATTTCGGTGCCGGAACCCTTCGCGATGCGTGCCTTGCGACTACCGTCCAGAATTTGCGGCTTCTTTCTTTCTTTGGGCGTCATGGAACTGAGAATCGCTTCCACATAAACGAGTTGCTTTTCGTCAATCTGGTCGAGCGGGAGTTTGTTCAAGCCTGGGATGAGCCCGAGAATGTCCTTGATGCGGCCAAGCTTCTTAATCGTACGCAACTGGTTCAAGAAATCGTTCAGGTCGAAGGTGTTGTTGAGAATTTTTTTCTTCAAGTCCTTCGCATCTTTCTCGTCGATGACCTGCTGTGCCTTTTCCACGAGGGAGACCACGTCGCCCATGCCGAGGATGCGGCTTGCCATGCGGTCGGGGTGGAAAAGTTCGATGTCCGGGAGCTTTTCACCCACGCCGATGAAGCAGATGGGAACGCCCGTCATGCGCTTGATGCTGAGGGCTGCACCGCCACGGGTATCGCCGTCCATCTTGGAGAGGCAGACGCCCGTAAACGAAAGACGCTGCCAGAAGGTTTCGGCGACGTTCACGGCTTCTTGGCCAATCATTGCGTCGGCGACGAACAGGATTTCGTCGGGGTGGACGGCGTCCTTTGCCTTTTCGAGTTCCTGCATCAGTTCTTCGTCAATCTGCAGGCGGCCTGCGGTATCGTAAATCACGAGGTCGAAGCCGTTGTCCTTTGCATACTGGTAGCCGTGCTTGATGATTTCCACCGGGTCGCCCTGACCTTCGTCGTACACGGGAACGCCAATAGACTTGCCGAGCACTTGCAACTGCTTGATGGCGGCGGGGCGGTACACGTCTGCGGCCACGAGGAGCGGCTTGCGTTTTTTCTTGCTACGCATCCAGAGGGCAATCTTGCCGGCGAACGTCGTCTTACCGGAACCTTGGAGGCCGGCCATCATGATACCCACCGGAGCGGGGCCGGAGAGGTTGATTTCCTTGGTTTCACCGCCCATCACGGCCACGAGTTCGTCGTGGATAATCTTGACAATCTGCTGACCAGGAGTCACCGAGTTCAGGACTTCAGAGCCCAAGGCCTTTTCCTTGACGGCCTTCACGAAGTCGCGGGTCACGTTGAAGTTGACGTCGGCTTCGAGGAACGCGCGGCGCACTTCGCGCAGCGATTCGGCAACGTTTTCTTCGGTGAGCTTGCCCTGCCCACGCAGGTTCTTGAGGGTAGATTCTAGAGAGTCGGTCAGCTGTGAAAACATAGTGCGGTAAAGATAGAAAAAACAAAAACCACGGCAAAGCGGTTTTCGCTTATCCGTGGCTGAATAGTATTACGCGTGGCTTGTTATGCTAGAAAACGAAAGCAATACCGACATGCGGCACTATGTTGATGCCGGAGAACATGTAGCTGAGAACTTCATCATTGTCGTCGTAACTAGCTTCAAGGGAGAATGCGCCAAAGCCAAAGAGGTTTGAGGTAATGTCGATACCACCCACAATGGCGAATTTGTCGGAAATCTGGTAGGCGAGGATAAGATCGCCACCAAGCATTAAGTCAATATAAGTTGCCGAATATTCAGCAGATACTTTTGTGGTCCTTGTTTCGTATCTGTTTGAATAATAATCATACTCGTCATCTTCATAGGTCTCTTCAATTTCACCCTCTAGCGCCTTGATGTCGAAGCCCATGAGGAAGTGGAATGCGAAAATCAGTTGGTTTGAAACGGGTGCCATACCCCAGCCAAACTTCATGTTGAAATCCATGCCGTCCATGTCGGGGCCTTTGATACCACGTTTCCCTTCGGTCTCGCCGGTAATGTAACCGATGGAAAGACCAAAGATGGAGGAAAAGCCGTTGTCGTTGACCCTGTAGCGGGTCCAGTTGAATTCGAAACCGATGGAACTCCATTCAATATCGTTATCGTCTACTTCCCACGTTTCTGATTCGATCGGGAGGGCGAAGTTGAGGGACTGTAGAGTTTTTCCGGTCTTTACCGGCTGTGCGGGCTGGGGCTGGACATAGGGTTGGTTGTACTGCTGTTGCGGCTGCTGAACGATGTAGGTTGTTTGTTGCGGAGCCGGAGCTGCATAGCCCTGATTGTATTGCTGTTGCGGAGCCGCGTAGCCTTGGTTGTACTGTTGTTGCGGCTGCTGAACGATGTAGGTTGTTGGTTGCTGTGGAGCCGGAGCTGCATAGCCCTGGTTGGCGTCTGAACTATAGCCGTTGGATTGCCCGTCGCTATAAGACTGGGCGTCGCTGGACTGTTCTGCATAACCATCGTCTGTTTGGGCAAAAGAGGATGCAGAGAAAATCAGCATTGCGGCAAGCATGGTTTTGGTGCAATAATGCAGCATGTTAACTCCTATCTAACTTTAAGGTTCTTTTGAGAATAATATAGCCTTATTTTGTAGTAAAAAAATTGAGATGAGTAAAAAAAAGACGTAAATGTCGTTTTTTTTTTAGAAATTCTATCAAAATATTGAATGTCCCTTCCCTCAAGTGCTTGTGATAAAGCGTAATCCTATATTTTTTTAAATTTGCCTGCCATGAAGCCGTTAAGCGAACGTACCGAGACTTTTACCGATTCCGTTATCCGCCGGATGACCCGCATCGCGAATGCCTGCGGGGCAATCAACCTTTCGCAGGGTTTCCCAGATTTCGACCCTCCCGAAGCGCTGACGAGGCGGCTGGCAGAAATTGCCCCCGTAGGGCCGCACCAGTATGCGATTACGTTCGGCGCACAGAATTTCCGCGAAGCATTGAGCGCCAAGCAGTTCCACTTTAGCGGGCTGCGTTACGATCCGCAAACGGAAATCGTCATTACCTGCGGCAGTACCGAGGCGATGATGGCTTCGATGATGTCGGTCTGCAATCCTGGCGACAAGGTCGTGCTGTTTTCGCCGTTTTACGAGAACTACTCCGCCGATACCATCCTTTGCGGGGCGACTCCCGTTTATGTGCCTCTATCGCCTGTGGACCTGAGCTTCGATGCCGATGTCCTGGAAAGTGCCATGAAGCAACCTGGCGTGAAGGCGCTCGTGCTGTGCAATCCGGCGAACCCGAGCGGGAAGGTCTTTACCCGCGAAGAACTTTCGGTGATTGCTTCTTTGGCGGTGAAGTACGACTTGTACGTGATTACGGACGAGGTGTACGAACATATTGTCTATGCGCCTCACCGTCACACGTATATCTCGACGCTCCCGGGAATGTTCGAACGCACCATTGAATGTAGCAGCTTGAGCAAGACTTACTCGATTACTGGCTGGCGTCTCGGATACGTGCTTGCCGCGGCCCCCGTGATGGACCGCGTCAAGAAAGTCCATGACTTTTTGACGGTCGGCGCCGCCGCTCCGCTGATGGAGGCCGCCGTGACGGCACTCCGCTTTGACGATTCGTATTATGCGGGCCTGCAGGCGCACTATACGCACATGCGGAATTTGTTCACGGAAGGTTTGCGGAACTTGGGACTGCATTTCTCGGAACCGCAGGGTGCTTACTTTGTCCTAATCGACATCTCCGAATTCGGGTACGGCTCGCGCAATTCCCATGCAGGCGACAAGTTGCCCGATGAACAGTTCTGCATCGACATGGCGCAGAAGGTGGGTGTCGCAGCGGTGCCGGGTTCCAGCTTTTTCAGGGAACCGGTGGATCATCTCGTGCGTCTCCATTTTGCAAAAAAGGATGAAACGTTATACGATGCCCTAAATCGCCTCGAAGGCCTTAATAAGCTGAAACGTTGATTTTTTAGTCTTTTTTTCTATATTTGTCGCCCAATATGGTCGATTCTTTGTTGAATATCTTTTATCGCCCTAAAAAATTCAAGAAGAATGGGGATGTGAAGGATGTGCTTGTTGTGGCGCTTCCGATGCTCCTGTCGATGTCTTTCGACACCATCATGACCTTTATCGACCGTTTATTCCTCTCGAAACTTGGGCCTGCCGAGATGAATGCGGCGCTTGGCGCGGGGGCGGTGCAGCTTGCGCTCACGATGTTCTTTACCGGGGCTGTCAGCTACACGACTGCGATGGTGGCCCAGCGCTTGGGAGCCAAGAAAACATCCGACTGCGCGCGCGTCTTTATGCAGTCGGTTTACCTCTCCCTGATTTCCGTACCGCTTTTGTACCTTACGATCCCGCTGGGGCATGTGGCTTTCGGCATGGAACATTTGCCCGCCGACCAGCTGGAATACCAGAAGACGTATTTCAATATTTTGATGTTCGGTGGCATCATCAACTTGGTGCGCAATGCGGCTCCATGCTTCTTCAGCGGTATCGGCGAGACGAAAATCGTGATGAAGGCGGCATTTGTGGGCATGATTGTGAACGTGGCCTGCAACTTTGTGTTGATTTACGGTCTGGGCCCGATACCTGCGCTGGGCGTGGCCGGTGCCGCCTACGGTACGCTCATCGGGAACCTCGTTTCCACGGTCATCCTGTTTGCAAAGTTCTTTGCGAAGTCTTGCAATAGTCGCTTCAATACGCGTTCTTCCTTCGCTTTCAGCTGGCCCCTGACCCGCGAACTCCTGCAGAAGGGGATTCCTTCCGGTGTCGAGATGTTTTTGAACATGTCGGCGTTCCAGCTCATGATTCTCATGTTCCATGCGCTTGGCCCCGATGCAGCGACGGCTTCGTCGGTGATGTTCAACTGGGACATGGTGGCGTACGTGCCGTTGATGGGCCTTGAAGTCGCCTCCACTAGCCTCGTGGGGCGTTACGTGGGCGCGCGCGATGCCGCAGCGGCAACCCGCTCGACTTATTCCGGCCTCAAACTTGGATGGGGCTATTCCTTGATTATGGGAATTTTCTTCGTGTTCTTGCCTGGCGTGCTGACGGATATATTCAGGCCCGATGTGGCCGAGGCTTCGGCAGAGGCGATTGCGATTTTCGATGCCGCTCGCCCCATGAGCATATTTATGTTGCGAATAGCGACCTTCTACATCTTTGTCGAGGTGCTGCTTGTGGTGTATGCGGGTGCGCTCCGCGGTGCGGGCGACACGGTGTGGGTCATGTTCACTTGCGCCATCATGAACTGGTGCGTTTCGGGTGCGCTGTATGTGGCGGCCTACATCTTCCACCTGCCGGCACATTACGCCTGGATTGCGGTAGTGGCCGTTTACAGTACAGCGCCCGTCATTTTCTGGTGGCGCTGGAAGAGCGGCAAGTGGCGCCGCCACGTGATGGATCGCTAAACTTCGCTACAGAAAGTGGCGATAAACTTTTTCTGGAATTCAGGGTCTTCGTACTGCCAGTGCTTTTCTTCCATGGCCTGGTTCTGCCATTCGATGGCCTTCATGTAGTTGGCCGGCTCGCAGAGGTTCTTGAAAATTTCATCCAGTTTTTCGACGGTGTCGTTTTGGCCGACGAGTTGTTCCTTGGGGGCGTAGCTGTAGGGGCTCCCGGCAAAGTCGCTACCGATGAATACGGCGCCCAGGGCCGCCGCTTCTTTCAATTTCAGGTCACTTTTGGCCTTGTTGAAATTGTTGTTGGCGAGCGGGGCTAGGTAGAAGTCCGGGCGGTGCGCGACTGCCATGGATGGGTATATCATTGAAGACGTGTATGGCAGCTTTGTGTATTTGCCTTCGAGGTCTTTTAAAAAGTGGGGTTCACCGAATATGATGAAATCGATGCTGGAATCTTCAATGTGTTTGCGAATCCAATCAATCCACGGGCCTTCGAAATCTCCTTTGATTTCTTCTGTGTAATGCCCGAGATTCCCGGCATACATGACTTTGGGTTTTCCGGTAAACGGGGCTGTCGTTTTATGGAAGCCGTAGAGCGATCTTGAAATTCCGTTGGGCAAGACGATTGTGTTGATGCCGATGTCGGATTTTATCCTTTGAGCAAGATACCGAGTGGAACAGATGACTTTGTCAAAAAGTGGAAGGACCTGTTTCAGGCTGCTGACCATCATCTGGTCGTGATTTGGAATGTCCTTTGCGTAAAAGGCTATAACCGGAGACAAGTCCCACATGAGGTCGTCAATATCGGTAATCAGTTTGAACCCACATTCTTTTTTAAGTTTGGAATATGCGAGTGCGAGTTGAGCTCTGCCGGGGGCATTGGGTTTCTGTATAATGACCGCACGTGTCTTTTTCAAGTAATCCTTGTTGAGGCAGGGCATTTGTGTAATGGACGGAAGGATCTGGTATTCGTTGGCGCACATGAACTGCGTGAATGGCAGGAAAAGTCTAACCCAGTCAGATTGGTTCATTGCATAAGGATGAATAATAACGTGTGGTCTAGTCATGGGTTGGAAACTAGCATATTCCGGTTGAGTCGTCAAGCCACTTTTCAATCAGTTCCATGTTTTCTTCGCAGTACTCCAGTTGTCGCGAAAGAATTTTGATTGCGCCAATTTTGCCACCGAGTTCTTTTGTAAAGAACCGAGCCACATTCCAGAAGAATAGTGCAAATAAGAGTTTGCCCTGTTCTCGTCCTTCAAAGAGACACTTGGCGTAATGGCGGTAGATGAGGTAGGCGAGGAGCCGGGTACTTTCGGTTTCCGAGAATAACCCCTGGTCTTCGAGAGCCCTAGCGTCTTGTACCTTATCGATCTTCGCCTTGATGCGCGCAAGCGCCTCGTCCCACGCGGGGCCAAAGCTTTCTGTTTTGGCGAGGTACTCCAAGTAGGCTTTCGCGTTTTCAAGTGATGCAAATGGATTTTCGTCGGTGTACCCGAAAACGTTATGGAGCTTTTCTTGAAATGTCAGGGAATTGTCGGCGAGTATTGCAAAAATCTGTTCGCGGGCGCATAGCACTTCGTCGCGGATTTCGCGGTCGTCATCGTCTAGCTCGTCTTCGGGTTCATTGCATTCTTCTGTTGTGAAGGTGAGTGGCCCATCACTTGCAAGCAAAAGCCTTGCCGCTTCTTCGCAGCAGAGTCCGAGCCCACGTTCCATGATGTCGCCATACACTTCCACAAATCGTGGGTGTTCACGGCAAATGTCGCAGAGGGCTCCTTCGCCTAGGTGCGCATAAATTTCGCAGAGATTCTCCTTGTCCAAAAATGGGCAACGGTCATGGGGCAACAACTTGAAATGTCCGTCTTCGATGTTGGCTCGCAACTTGTCGCCAAATGCACCCGTCACCTTGCGGTATGCCTTTTGCGACGCTTCGTCAATGTCTATTTCCCAGCCCACGCAGCATGTGTCGCTGCACCGCGAGGCGATGCACTTGAAATTGTCGTAAAATTTGGGCTTGCGGAGAATCATGTTATACGCCTAGATGATTTCCATCTCAACGAGGAACCTATAGAAGCAGAACGCCGAAACACCGAGAATAAAGGTAAGAACGATGACAAATTGCACCGGATGCTCTTGGAAACTGTAATCAGCTTTGCCGTACGAAAAACTCCCGCGAACGATTGCACTCACGAAAAGGGAAATGAAAAGGATGCCAAGGAGTAGGGACATGTTTTAATCTCTATTGTTGCAGTTATGTGTTTTGCTCGTTGTGGTGGTTATTCTAGAGTTAGCGACTTGTCGTAAATGAAGTCGACTTCTTCGGGAGTGATTCCGCCGGGGACGAGGCCGAGTTTGGAGCGGTTTACCTTCATGGCTGCGGCGAACTGGTCGCGCATTTCGCGAGAAACCTTACATTTGCCGATGAGCTTGTCAAGCATTTCGGTGAAATCGGCGGTGTTTTTGAGGCCCAAGAGCGCTAAAATGCGTTTGACATCTTCGGGGACCTTCTTTTCGCAAACTTCTACATAGGCGGCGAGGAAGTAGCCGACAGCGGGGCCATGCGGCACGTTCTGGTGGAGTGTGAGATCGTAGCTCATGCCGTGCGGTACGGACGTACTCGTGTGTGCGATAGACATGCCCGCGATAGTTGAAGTGAGCATCAGCCTTTCGTAAAGGCTTTCGTCAACGGGGGTGTCGGAAAGGAGCGAGTCCTTGAATTCGCCCCAGAGTTTGAGGCCGTATTCCGGATACATGCGGTTGAATGTGTTGGAATAGACGTTCAAAATGCTTTCGACCATGTGGGCGAGCGCATCGACTGCGGTATTGATAATCAGCGTCTTCTTGGCCGAGGCGAGGTATTTGCCGTCGACAAGCGCGAGCGCCGGGAAAATGCGGTGCGGAATGCTCTTTTTTAGGTGAATCTTGTGGTTCGTGATAATGGAGACTGGCGTTGCCTCGGAACCTGTTCCGCAAGTGGTCGGTACGGCAACGACGGGTACGTGGTTGAACTGTTTTTCTGGTGCCTTGTGCAAGTTGTCTGCGAGTACATTCGGGTTCGCAAGGAGCAATGCGGCTGCTTTTGCTGCGTCGATGGTGGAACCGCCCCCGATGCCGATGATGTAATCGGCGCCGAATTCGCGTGCCTGCTGTGCGGCGTTCCCCACGGTGTCGGTGGACGGATTTTCTTCAACCTGGTCAAAAACTTGGTACGGAACGTGGCCCGCATCCAGAACAGCGATGACATCGTTCAAGGAACCGTTCTTCTTGGCAGAAGTTTTGCCCGTCATAATGAACGCATGTTTTCCAATCGCAAGCAGGTTTTGCGCGTGGTTCTTCACGCAGTCTTTTTCAACGTAGATATCCGTAGGCACGTAAAAACGCATAGAAAGATCCTTATTTCTTCATGGTTTTCAACGAATTGTCAAATTCATCTGTTTCTGGTGGTGCTGCGATATAATCCTGAAGCGATTGGCAAAATGATTTCTTTTTTCTTAATCGTCCTGTAACCGCAGCGTAAATCATTATACTCAAAAAAGCAACAGAAAACGCCCATGCAGTGGTTGCGAAGAAAAGAGGGGTGAGAATTCCAAGTCTTTGATTTGGAATATAAAAGAATAGGAACGAGCCAATATATGATACGACTAGCAAGAGAACAATCAATGTGTATTTCAATTTCTTCATAAGTATATACGAAATATTTTTTTTCCGCGCATAAAGAACTACGATAAGTCTTGTCTTGAATATACATTATTTCGCGGAGCGTATGCATTTTTATGAATAAAATGTAAAAGCGTTTGTTGTGCTTTTCACCCCGTGTAAAGCGTTTTGTAATAAATTTTTTGAAGACGTTTTATCCGCTGTGACGGGTGAAAAACGTTTTTATATTTCGCCTTGTGAACCCCGATACGGAGGCTTAAGATGATTTGTTTGAACGACTACTTGTTCTCTGGAAACACGGTACTGAAGATTCTGCACCAGTACTCGAACGACCTCAGGAACAGCGCGAAAGGAACGCGCAACAGCATTGACCTCGCGCACTCGAACTTTCTGATACAGATTATTGAATTGCTCGAACACAACGACTTCTTGACCTCGCAGTCTCAGCGGATAAAAGAATTCTACAAGTTCATGACGAAGGAATATCCATTCCTCGCGTTCACGTTCAAGGGGCGCATCAAGTCGTTGATCCGTGCCGAAGAAAAGTTCAACGGGTATATCCTTGAATTTATCTACAACTATTACAAGAAGAATGGAGCGTTTCCGTCCGAAGCCGAAATCAAGAGCAAACTGAATTTCCGCGACCTGATTGCCTACCGCATCGTCATCTCGATGCCGGTGTGCCATATCAGAAAAGGCGAAGACCGCAGCGAAGTCGAACGGAAATATCTCTACGAAATCGCCAATGCCTTGCCCGAATTCCTCGAAGAGCGGGGCTTCACGGCAGAAGTTTCTAAACATCTGGGTGATAGTGGGCATTCCGACTTGCTTAAAGAATCCGTCAGGCCGTATTACCATGACTCGGTAGCGATGCCCAGAAGTTCGGGCTACCAGTCGTTACATATAACATTTTACGACAATCTCGCACGCTGCTACACGGAAGTCCAGTTGCGAACAAAGGACATGGATGACTTTGCCGAAATCGGTGAAGCGAACCACTTTGGCTACGAAAAGTCGCAAGAAGAACGTCGCTCCAAGCACGACCAGATTCCGAGTGGCGAGTGTGTCTACTTTGACGAGGCTTACGAACGCCTGGTGAAATTGCAGGAACTTGAACTTGCGAAAATTGACGTGAACATGTTCAAGGCCATCAACAATCACCTTATCAACGATGGCTGCGGGCTGTTCAGAGGCCGGCAAATCTTGCCGTTCGAACACCTGTCACGGTTCCAGAATGACTTGATAGATTAAGATTTTCCTCTGCTTGATTTTATCAAGGAGACTCGTTTTCGAGTGTCATTAGGAGCGAATCGACGCGGTGCGTTATCTGCTTTGCTCCTGCTGGGCAAAGGTGTTGCTGATCTTCGGCCATACTATTCGAATAATCATGATTGCCCATCTTGTTCTCGTCCATCACAATAAAATGAGGATATTTTTCGTGCATTCCGGACAAGACCTTCGTCAAAGAATCGGCCACGCTTCGGCGCCCCCCATAACAGGCAAAGAGGCCTGTTTTCTTATAATTCGGACTCACGGGGAAAATAATTCCGATGACATATATATTCCGCTTACCCGCCGTTTCAACGAGATCAATAAGAGTGTCCATCGCCATTTCAATATGATTCGAAGTAAGCAAAGTCGAATCATAGCCACAGATACTTGTTCCCCATCCATTGCAAGATCCTACCGACCAATAGCCCATGTTTTCCCTCAAGGCCTCCCCATTTTGGTCGCTATACCCATCTTCTGTCAGTTCAGCTAGTTCTTCTGGAATTCCAGCGTCCCAATAGTCATGATTTTTGTCATAGATATAACCTGGAAACTTCTTGTAGTCCGAATAAAAGAAATTATGGTCTGTTTCCGGCCCCCAGCGCCACAAGTCATAATCCAGCGATAAAATAATATAGCGCAAATTGTTGACGTGCGGATAAACATAATGGTCGAGGTAGAACTTGGACACATAAATGCCACTTGGTGTTTGCGCCAAATTCAGGACAAAGAACTTTTCATTAAACTGCTTAGGAATAATGCCGTCTAGTGGCCGAGATGATCCAAGTACAACGACATTCGCCTGGTCATGGTAATTCCACAGAAGTTCCATATTGTTACGCATCAGGCCGTTGCCCACAGCCCCATAAGTGGAATTCAGGTACATTCCTGCGCTATCTGGGTCAAGAATAAACGGAACGACAATCGACGATGATGTCGTAATGCTTTTACTTGAAGAAGAACTCTTTGGAGTCTCGCTCGAAGAGCTTTTTTCACTTGGTGATGAAGTTTCCGACGAAATACCGGTCGAGTCACTCGAAGAATTTTCATCACCAGACGATGACGTTTCTGACGAAATACCGGTCGATTTGCTTGACGAACTTTCTTTACTAGAAGAGAACTTTTCAGCGATTACACTAGATGAAGACGATTTAACAGATTCAGAAGAAGTTTTTTCTTGTGTCACCTTTTTCTTTGACTTCACCCATATGCAAGGGTGCCAGAGTTCTGTGCCTTCTACAAGCTCCATAATTTTATCAGCTTCGACATCCACTAGGGCTATTTTCTGGTGAGCGCCGTTTACATTGGAAAGCGTAGCAACCGCCAAATTTTTATCGGCCACCCATTCTGTATGGTCAAACGAATGGCCCTTCGGGGATTTTATAGATTGCACCAATTTTCCGGTACTGTCTGCAATAAGCAACATTTCATGCACGGAATATTTCTTACCTGCAAATGCTGTACCGGTCTTTCCCGCAAAGTCAAGGAACAGAGTTCTATTACTGCCATCCATTGAAAGCGATACATTACAGGCCTGTTCTCCATTATACCACAATTCATTATTTTGAGATTTTTTCGTGAACCATGTTGCGCGCAGCAAAGATGCCCCTGTCACCGCAAATCCGCTTTCAAAAGAAACCCCTCCATGAAAGCTTCCCTTGAGCAATTTTTTCGGTGTCCCAAATTTCCCATTATTAAATGGAACATACCACGTACTATATTTTTTCCAATTCGATTCGGACTTGTTTGTTCCCGGATTTGTAACAAATACAATCACAGTATCGCCATTATCCAAGACTCGCCAACGCGGGATTGCTGCCCCATCTACATCCAACTTGACAAGTCCCGAGCCAGACTCGTTCAATTCGCGAACATACACCGACGATTCGCCCGCGACTCCTTCAATCCCCGTACAGAATGCAACATATTTGCCGTCAGGAGAAATATCGGGATGGTATGAATCGATATCGTCCCGTATTTCAACAACAGAATTAGCCGCGTTTGCATAATTGATGTAGGCAAGATTGCCGGTTTCGTCATTTCGGAAAACGAGTTTGGCCTGATACGTTCCAAATAAATTGCGGACATTTTCCGCCAAGATTAACGGAGTGATGACCGACGTTACTGCGCCGCTCGAAGGATTGAACCAAACCGCATTTTTAATCTTTCCCAAAACTAGACGAAAGCCTACATATTCCGCTTTCGAAAGGGGCGTTACTGTATAAAAATCTCCACGAGCATAAAGTGGGACATTTTCCTCTACAAACGAACTTCCCTTGAGGATTTTCTCGTTCATTCCGTTGGGACTCGCCGCTCCAACAAAGTTTTCGATAGTCGTGTCGGCAAAAAGGCCCTTCCAGTCATTCACCCATTCTTTGAGGTTCCCGTTGATATCGTCAGAATGAGTATTGGCGACAAACATCCATTCGGCTTCGGTCGGCAAGCGGAAACCCCAAACATCATAATTTGTTTTTAATCCAACAAGATTTTCGCACGATTTATCTTCGGCAAATTGTGCACTGCTATAGGTATAGACCGTATCCATTTTGTTTTTTTTGCTCAAGGCATTCGCATACAGGACTGCGTCATAAAACGTTACATTTGCTTGCGGATAATCAGAAGAATCCTTCTTGAAGGAACGCTTCATCAACTTTCCAAATTCGCCTTGCGTCACCTCGTGGATCCCGACATAGAAATCATAGTCGAAAGTAACCTTCATGGCTGGTCGTTCATCGACGTTTGCCTTTTTCGATTTCGTTCCAAGAACAGTCTTCTTTCCTTTTGAGCGAATATAAATAAAGCCTTCGTATTCCTTCTCCGTCTCCGTAGAATCGGTGTCAAGAGAATCCGTGCCAAGTGAATCAATGTCTAGTGTATCGGTATCAAGCGAATCGGTTTCAATGGAATCCGCAGCCGCCGAATCGTCTGGAGAATTTTCTTCTGGGATGATATCATCTTCAGAAGAACTATTGTCGTCTCCACACGCCGAAAATGATACTAGCAAAAGCGTCAATATCATTTCCAAGAATAAGGCTGAAAACAACTTCAAAAAAGGCATCCTATACAGTACTATTAAGTTTTTATCTTGGCTCATAAAGAACTCTTATAATATAATTACGGATACTTCGCACCAGGAATGTCCTTGAGGATTTCCTTCCAGAAATCGCGGAATTCTTTGTCGGTGACGGTGCCGCCTGCGGAAAGTAGGCGGTAATGTTCGCCTTGCCAGTGGTATTCGACGGGAGCGGCGTCAAAGCCGTTGCGCTGGTAAAAGTCGCGGCGACGGTTTCTGCGTTCGAGTTCCTCGGCGTCTTTGGAATCTTCCTCGACTTCGATATCGACGACAATGCGGGAGTCAGGATGCTTTTCGCGGATAGCTTGTAGAATTTGTGAGCCGTACCCACGGCAACGTAGTTCTGGCACAACTGCAAAATAGACAATGTTCGTAATGTCGCCGTGTGAAATGGAATTTGAAAACCCGCAGAACACATCTCCATCGAAAAAAGCCCAGAATTCCCGCTTGATTTTATTGTCAAGCAAATGCTTCATCGGAATCCGCTCGTTTGCCGGGAACGCCGATTCATACAACGCCTGAACTTGCGGCAACCACGGAGATTTCTTTGTGACATCGAAAAACTGGAGCATTTTCGGAAAGAATAGGATAATGCGATGCGTGTGTCAAGGACTAATTCTATATTTGTTTTTATTAAAAAACGGGTTGGAATAGAAGTGTTTAATATAAATGGAGCAAAATATATGAGGGTTTGTGGATTTGGATTGATTCTTAGCATGATGCTTTTGGCGAGTTGTGGTGATGATGGCGACTCTGCAACGAGTTTGCCGGAAGACCGTTCGTCGGAGGTCTTGCAGAGTTCTGGAGCCTCGGATTTGTCAAATGACTCCAGTGACGGTTCTGTGAAATCGACTAATTCAGCGGGTGGCTGCAATGAGGAAAATAACTGCCTTTTGGATGCCCGTGATGGTCAAACTTATAGGACCGTTAAAATTGGCAATCAGGTTTGGATGGCGCAGAACTTGAATTACGCATATCTGCAACCTACAAGTGAATGGGATTCCAGCAGTTTTTGTTACAATGATTCGATTGAATATTGTGAGAAATATGGGCGCTTGTACTTGTGGAGTGCAGCTATGGACAGCGCAACCCTCTTTGGCATGAGGGGGGAGGGCTGCGGTTATGCCTCTACCTATGATGCAGATTCTACAATACGTGGAGTCTGCCCTGAAGGGTGGCATTTGCCATGTTCTGACGAAATCGAGGAATTGTTCTCGTCTGTAGGTGGCAGACCTGTCGCTGGATCGGCTCTCAAGTCAACAACAGATTGGGATAGTCTTGGAAATGGTATAGATTCCTTCTTGTTTACGGCGTTGCCTGCAGGATATAGGTATAGCAATGAAACTTTTGAAGGTCTTGGTCTCAATGCTTCTTTTTGGACTACTTCTCAAACGACCCCCTACATTTCGCTCAACATGGGTTTGTTTTACGACACAGATACTGCTCACGTGCCCAATTCAAACTTCAAGAGCAAAAGCTATTCTGTCCGTTGTCTTAAAGATTCTCAAAAGGAGAGCGGCGCTGAATTACCTGGAGAGATTTTGAGGGAACCGTGCAAGACGGAAGCGGGGGACTTTTGTGAACACGATTTACTTGTCGACGAACGGGATGGACAAACCTACAAGACGGTGAAGATTGGTCACCAGTGGTGGATGGCTGAAAATTTGAACTATGCTTATATGCTGTCTACGGATAGCCTGGATTCCAGTAGCTTTTGCTACAACAATTCTCCTGAATATTGCAAAAAGTACGGTCGACTGTATCCGTGGGCCGCGGCAATAGATAGTGCAGGAACTTTTAGCGTGGGTGGTAAGGGATGTGATCTCAATACGACCTGCGTGCTGAGGTATCCTGTGCGCGGTCTTTGCCCCGAAGGCTGGCACATTCCAAATGAAAATGAATGGTTCGTTTTGATTAAAGCGATGAATGGATCGTATAGGGCGGGCAAAAAACTCAAATCAACTGATGGCTGGATAGAGAATGGCAATGGAATTGACGGTTTCTCATTTACGGTACTCCCTGCGGGTGGAAGACTTGGCTTAGAGAAAAATTACCGCTATGAAGGGGAAGAAGCGCTTTTTTGGACTTCGTCACGAAACAGTGGTGGCAACCCAACTGGGATGACTACTCGTAACTATAGTAACCGTATTACCCAGGAATCTGCCATAAACCATGCAATTAGTATTCGTTGCATTAAGGACGATGAATCTTTGCTTGCCGAATCGGGATCCTTGTGGCCCATGTCTTATGCGACTCCATGTAAAACAACGGAGGAGGATGACTGCGAGTATGGGACGTTGACGGATGAACGTGATGGACAGACATACAAGACTGTGAAAATTGGTGACCAGTGGTGGATGGCGCAAAATTTGAATTTCGCATATCTGCAACCTACAAGTGAATTGGATTCCAGTAGTTTCTGTTATAATGGCAGTTCTGGCAACTGCGAAAAGTATGGCCGTCTCTATCTATGGAGCGCTGCTATGGATAGTGCTGGGGTGTATGGTGAAAAAGGAAAGGGATGCGGTGATGGAAAAGTTTGTTCGCGCCCTTCGGGAAGTGTTCAGGGAGTCTGCCCCAAAGGTTGGCATTTGCCAGATTCAACAGACTGGAGTACATTGTTTGCGGCAGTTGGAGGAAGGTCGTTTAGTGGCAAGTCTCTAAAGTCTACTTCGGGTTGGAAACGTGATTCTAGTACGAATGCTTTCGGATTTTCGGTACTCCCTGCAGGCCTCAAACAGACCGAGGATTGGTACGCCTATATGGATATATATTCGTACATCTCCAGTTCTATGGAACAAGACTCCGGTAGGGTGCGTAGCGCGTATTTCGACTATACCCGTGACGGTGTGAGTTATCAAAGTGTCGCTAAAAATAATGGTGCATCTGTTCGTTGTCTCAAGGACTAACCATTTGTTTGTTGGAAATGCTCATCACTTGCTATCCGAGGAAGTTGTTATGTACAAGGGCCTGAGTAAGATTGGTTTCTCAACGGAGACCTTGTTTCAAAGGATTCTCTAAAAACTGCTGTATAATGCGACAAATGATTTACCACAACGATTGCGGCTGGAAATTGGAAGGATAGGAAATGAAAAAGCTTGGATTCGTTTTAGCTGTGTTACTCTTGATGGCGTGTGGCGATGATGATTCGTGGTCCCCGTCCGATGCCGACAATTCCCGTTCGTCTCTCGTCGTTCTGAGTGGCGGCGGCAAGGGCAATTCCTCTTCGGTGAATAAAGAGGAACTTTCGTCAAGTAGCGTCATCCTGAGTGGCGATAGCCACGAAGGATCCAGTGACTCTCGCTCTAGCGATAGTAAAGGCAATTCCTCTTCGTCGGTTGCAAAAACATTTAGAGTCAGAACAATAGCGACACCTTGCAAGACCAAAACAGAAGATAATTGTGAATATGATTCTTTGACAGATGAACGTGATGGTCGAATTTACAAGACTGTAAAAATTGGTGCTCAATGGTGGATGGCGGAGAACTTGAGCTACGAGACAGAAAATAGTTCATGTTACAGTGCTTCCGCTAAATGTGTTAAATACGGTCGCTTTTACACTTGGGGAGCTGCGGTGGGCAAATCCGAAGACGAATGTCTTGGGCTGCTTTGTGACCTTCCTGCGGAGGGGGTCCGCGGCGTGTGTCCCAAGGACTGGCACTTACCAAGTTACGATGAATGGGATGATTTGCGTATAGCGGTGGGCGGAGAAAAATATGCGGGTATGGTTCTCTCATCGCAGACTGGATGGAATATGACAGATGGCACGGATGCTTTCGGTTTTACCGCGTTACCCAGCGGCTACTTGTGGAGTACTGGAACTTTTGGTAGCAATGAGGGTGAATATGCCTATTTTTGGAGTGCCACTGCGCGCAATGAATATTATGCCTATAAAATGATATTGGGCCGCGGTAGTTATGCGCTTATAGATGAGGGCGAAACGACGCGCTACAGGTTTTCTGTCCGTTGCATAAAGGACTGATAGAGAGAAACAACTTGTGTTCCTCATCACTGGGCGGATAGCCTTTCTGGACAAGTTGGTTAGGAAAGATTATATTTCCATAGAATAAATCAAATCATTGGGGAGCCTTTATGCGAAACGTCATTACGAGTACGATGGGAACCTGCCACAAGCGAAGTATGGTGGTGGCAATCTGTATTTTGATGCTTTTACTCTCGGCGTGTGGTGACGACGACAGCGGCAGTGTCGCCCCGGATAACGAACCGTCCTCTTCCTCCGTCATTTCGGGCTCCGACCCGGAATCTGGCAACAGCGTAAAGTCGAGTAATAGCTCTGCGGACGAGGAAAAGTTTTCTTCTGCGGAATCGTCATCCAGCGTCATGCCGCAGTCGAACTCCGGCGAGAAGAATTTGTCCAGCAGCAGTTCTGCTGGCGTCGAAAAGTTTTCTTCTGCGGAATCGTCATCCGGCGTCATGCCGCAGTCAAGCTCCAGCGAGAAGGATTTGTCTAGCAGCAGTATCGTTCCGACCGACGACGAGCCGTCCTCTTCGTCTGTCATCCCCGCCTCGAGCGAGGATCTCCAATCCTCGTCAAGTAAAAAACCGGAATCTAGTAGCAGCATAGAGTCGAGTAGCAGTTCTGCAAACAATGTGGACTGTTCTGCTCTTTTGGAAGAAGAAAAGGAAAATGGTAAGTGGAGTTGGGATATACCGAAGGAATGTCGATTTAATCCTAATATTGACTACGGAACTATGACCGATGAACGTGACTACAAGGTTTACAGGACAGTGAAAATCGGTAACCAAGTGTGGATGGCGGAGAACCTGAACTACTCCGACAGCTCAACAACCCCGAGCCTCAAGGGAAAGAGCTGGTGCTATAATAGAGAACCTAAAAACTGCGATGTGACGGGCCGCCTTTACACCTGGGCTGCAGCCATTGATTCGGTGAAGTTGGCGAACGATGCGGACAACCCGTTGGACTGTGGTTCCGACAAGATTTGCGGACTTTCCGACACGGTACAGGGCATTTGTCCCCCGGGCTGGCATTTGCCCAGTTACGCCGAATGGGACACCTTGGTCCTGGCGTTGGGCGGTCGATTTAATGTCGCGGTGGGCACGCTTCTCAAGTCGCAGAGTGGCTGGGATAAAGGCAGCGGTAACGGTACCGATGCCTTTGGGTTCTGTGCCTTGCCTGCTGGCGTAAGCTACATCAATACCGTATTCGCTCCCTCTGGGGAATTTGATTACGGAGGCAATGAAACGAATTTCTGGAGTTCAACAGAGGAAGACGACGAGGAGAGCTACAGCGCAGTTTGCATGAACCTGTATACCAGTGATGGGGGGCCATTCAGGGAACTCAAGAATGCGGGCATTTCAGTTCGTTGCCTCAAAAACTAGCCGGGTATGAAAAACCTTGTTATTTATGTGCATGGGAAGGGCGGGAACGCCGACGAGGCGCTGCATTACAAGAGCTTGTTCCCGGAAGCCGATGTTCTCGGATTTGATTACAAGGCCGAAACCCCGTGGGATGCCAAGACGGAATTCCCGGTTTATTTTGATTCCGTTGCTGCGGATTACGATGAAGTGATTCTTATTGCAAATAGCATCGGGGCGTTCTTTTCGATGAATGCGTTGGGCAATAAACCCATCAAACAGGCATATTTTATTTCGCCGATGGTCAACTTGGAAAAGCTGATTTGTAACATGATGATGTGGGCGGGAGTCTCCGAAGATGAACTTCGCGAAAAGAAAACTGTGCCGACGAATTTCGGCGAGACGCTTTCGTGGGAATACCTGTGCTACGTGCGTGAAAATCCAATCGAGTGGCGTATTCCGACGAAAATTCTGTATGGCTCAAACGACAACTTGACTTCGCTGGAAACGATGCGCGAATTCGCCCAGAGAATCGGAGCCCCCTTGACAGTAATGGACGGCGGCGAACACTGGTTCCACACTGCCGAGCAAATGGTCTTTCTGGATAAGTGGATTAGGAGATAGCCGTTTCTAGAAAAAAGCTTGCTTTTTCTCGAGAAATTTCATATATTTCTTTCCAGACAGGGTGGTAGAGCGACCACCTGAGAAAAAAGAAAGCTCATTAGATGAGACCGTTTTTTATTGAGAAATAAAAACGGTCTTTTTTTGTTTATGAGGAAAAAACTTCAACCTATTGACGGTTATTAAATAATAACCTATATTAATTATGCCAAAGATATTTGAGAAGGATGGATTCTCTTTTTTCTTTTACATGAACGAGCATGAACCTGTTCACGTTCATGTGAGAAAGCAGGGAAACCTGGCTAAGTTTGAAATTGTCAATGGATGTGCCGTGCCGGTATTTGGAAAGTTGTCAAACTCGGATATGGCAAAGGAACTAGCGACTGAAAACAGCGAACTTATCGTGAGAAAATGGTTCGAAACTTTTGGACTGGGGTGATTATGAACGAGATTACGGAAAAAGATGTAAAAAAGCTTTGGGTCGAAAAAGACGCTGTCTGTGTCGAACTGAAGGATGGTCGGATTGGGCGGGAACTCATCCGCGATTATGAACCGCTGAGGAACGCGACTCGAAAACAACTGGAGAACTGTCGCGTTGATTGCGACGGCGTGTGGTTTGATGATCTCGACGAGGGTCTAGAATTGTCGGGATTCTTTTCGCCGAAAAAGACAAATCCCATCGGTCGTGTATTTTGGCTGTTTCCCGAACTCAATGCTTCGGCGTTTGCTCGCCGATTGGGAATCCCACAACCTCTCTTTGCTGCGTACGTAAATGGTACGAAAAAACCGTCTTCGGCAAGAAAAAAACTCATTGACGAGGAACTCCGCCGTATCGGCAGGGAGTTGCTGAAAACTGTTGCTTAGCGGTTTATCGCCCCAAAATTTTAGCCGTCCGTGAAAAAAGGATGAAATTGTATAGTACAAAATGATTATTTGGCAAGGGATATCAAAAATGCCGTATTCAGTTAAGTTTGAACGCGTTTATCGCGAGAGGGTAAACCAATTCTGTAAGAAGTTATTAGAGTATGCCGCTCCTGAGGCTTACCGCGGAATACCTATGCCCTTTTTTCCCATGTGCGGTAAAGAATATTATTTCGCACTAAAAAAGATTGGCTTTATCGGGATTGAAACTCTTGGGTGGGGAGAACTTGAAACGTTTCTAAGAATCTATAATGACGAAAAATATGATTTTCAGTGGGATCGCGAATGCTTTCAGAACCTAGATTTTTTGAATTGGGGTACGACGAAACGATTAGAATTTTGGCATTTTTGGTTGTTAATATTATCGTTGGTGTATGGACTTCAGTTGAAGGACTTACAGCAAGGAAAATGGAATCTTCTTTTAGATAGCTTTGTGTGGGGGAATTGTAACTCAATAGAAACAGGTCTGTCTAAAACGATTGTCAATGCCAAGAAAGAGGGAAGACTTGGTACTGGATACCAATATGCTAAAAAGATATCTGAAGAATTATTTGACCATATAGAGCTTATGGATCAAGTTTACGAAATGGATGCTGTTATTATAGCTTGCAAAGATTTTCGTCGTTTTATTGGAGGTGCATTTGATGAACTTCCGTGTGATTGTAAAAATATCAAGGTGTACAAAAAGAAACAAGGAAAGTTACTTGTGTTCCAGTGCAACCATCCTCATGGCTCGGTAAAAACCGGTGGACCAGAATTGAATGCTCGTGAAATTCGGGACTTATTGCAAAAATACAAGCTTTTTTGCCCTTTGCCAGACGTTCTCAAAAACGGATTGTCAAACGAAGCTAAGGGAATACTTGTCGATAAACTTCGTAAATTGCGTGAAGAAAGAGGCAATGGTGCAAAATTTGAGGCTGTTGCGATAGTCGCCAAAGAATTGCACAATCAAAATTCATGCATGCAAGCAGCAGAACTTTGTAATCTTTTAAATGAGTCGGGCTTCCGTAATCAACAGGGGGGAGAGTATACGGGGCAAGCAAGAGGACCTTGCTCATTAGTAAGGTATGCTTATCGTTGTTATGAGGATGCTCATCCAGGGATAGCGGAAGATATTGCTGTGTCGTTTACGAGAAAAAATGGAATGTACGCTTACAATTGACGTAATGCAATAGAATAACAAACAATTAACTTTATTCTAAAAATTGTCTAATTGGAAAAAGATAGATTTGTATTGTAGTCAATCCTGCGAAGTTTTTGAGAATGAAGGGCTTGAGTATCCAGTAGACAAGTAGGATGTACGATGCGAAACCAGATACAAATAGGATGGCCTCCTTGGTCAAATACCCGATGAAATCTATAATTATTGTGTCGTATGGACGGAGTGATTTATACTTTTTTCGTGCTGATTCGTATGCTTTAATAATGGATGAAAAGCGCCATTTGATGAATTCAACGATTCCGTAGGATATACTTCTTTTTTGTATAATCTTTTTTATGAGTACGTAAATTTGGGGCATAAGAAGAAAAAGCTTAATGGCTGTCCACAAGAGCGTTCCTATAAATAAAATTGAAGAAATCCATAACGAGAAATGACCCCCGAAGGGTGTGAAAACGGCCATACAAACGGCAATAATGCTAAGCACTAATTGGACTAAAGATTTTTTTAGGGCCCTCTTAAGCTTAATATGAAATAAACTGCGTATGACGGGTTTTGCTGCTTCTGGCCAGAAATATAATGCAGCATCAACTAGATTGGAAATTTTCATTGTATGTCTATACGGCTATTGGTTGTTTTGATAATCTTCTATGCTTGTTTAAGTTTCTCAAAAAATAGTTTCGCTTTTATTAAAAGATAACTAATGAGATGACAAACGAAAGAATGCCTAAAAAGTTTTATAGCCGGCTTCTAAGCCGGGCGTTGCGGGCTGGCGACTGAAGCCCGCAGTGGGGGTGGTGTAGGACTCGGCGATAGCCTGGCCGCTAAGCGAACAATTCGCAGCCGAAGGCGACCTTTGGACACTTGGCCTTTAGGCCTTAGTGAACATGGCCACCTTTAGGTGGTGACCTGTTCGCGTGCGGAGCAGGCTGAGACGAGGCCGAAAACAGGGGAGATTTCCCCCTTTATCATAAAAAGGAGGTCCCCGCTCGGAGGTGGGGAAGACATTTTCGGGCTGGAATGCACTTTTCTCTCGTCTCTCGTCTCTCGTCTCTCGTCTAATTGCTACATTTGCCCTCGGAACAATTTATTTAACAGAGGTTCAAATTATGAATTATTTCAATTCTATCCCTATGCGTCGCCAACTCGAAGAAATTGGCCACTGCCGTTTCATGGAACATTCTGAATTCAGCCGTGGTGTTGAAGCCCTCAAGGGTAAGAAGATCGTGTTCGTCGGTTGCGGTGCTCAGGGTTTGCACCAGGGTCTTGACCTTCGCGATAGCGGTCTGGATGTTTCCTACACGCTCCGCAAGGAAGCCATCGAACAGAAGCGCCAGTCCTGGAAGAACGCTACTGAAAACGGCTTCAAGGTCGGTACCTACGAAGAAATGATTCCGGATGCAGACCTCGTTTGCAACCTCACACCGGACAAGCAGCACCACAACGTGATCCCGGCTATCATGAAGCTCATGAAGAAGGGCGCCGCCCTC
>Ga0310690_10000928_pt1 | contig 56768 bp, 46 predicted proteins | sample AusTroGonzalo_MG_2_FD_207661 | JGI IMG/M metagenome (GOLD analysis project Ga0310690, IMG submission 207661) | Bovine rumen microbial communities from tropical cattle in Woodstock, Queensland, Australia - Gonzalo_04 (v2) (version 2) | ecosystem: Host-associated > Mammals > Digestive system >... | reverse complement strand
CTCGGAATAAACTACAACGAAGTGACTTCCGTAAGTGTCGGCTACAAGAGAGATTTAGAGATGCATTCCCTTGATTTTGAGGAATTTCTCATTGCGAAAGGTTACGCGGAAAGTCAAATCGGAACAATTCTGCAACATATGGAAAATACTGAGCCTTTCGGTCATACTGAATACGCGGTCTGGAACGAAAACTTTATGGAATACATGATTCTGGGCGGAATGCCGGCTGTTGTACAGAAGTTTATCGGCCAGAAAAATTATTCGGGAACACTCGATCTTCAAAAGCAGATACTCGCAGCCTACAAAGAGGACATAACGAAATATGCCTCCGGTCTTGATAAAGGCAAAATCGTCAATGTTTTCGACAATATTCCCGTTTTTCTGGCGAAGGAAAACAAAAAATACCAGATATCCAAAATCGCTGTCGGAGCGAGAAACCGCGAGTATGCCGGAACAGTCGAATGGCTCCGTGATGCCGGAATAATCAACATCTGCCACTGTCTCGAAACACCGGAACTGCCGCTGAAAGGCAACTACAAAGCAAATGATTTCAAGATTTATTTCCGCGACACAGGGCTTTTGATTGCCTCGCTGGACGATGAAGCTCAGGCAGATCTGCGCCGGAACAGAAATTTCAACATCTACAAAGGTGCTGTTTATGAAAATGTTGTCGGAGACATTCTGAAAAAACAGAATTACGATCTTTTTTACTATAAAAATGAAAAATCGACTCTCGAAATGGATTTTTTCGTCCGCGATGCAGACTCGCTGATTCCGGTTGAAGTCAAAGCACAGGACAGCGCGACCGTTTCTCTGAATAATCTTGTCGAAAAAGAGAAGTATCACGATATAAAATACGGGATAAAATTCTGCAGCAGAAACATCGGATTCAACGGAAAAATCTATACTTTCCCGCATTTCTGCGCTCCATGGCTCAAAAAATGGATTTTTGAGACTAAAATTTCGAAGAAATAATTGTTGAAAAAAATTTCAGAGAAAAGCTACTCGTCTTCGTCGCTGCCGGAGAACTCTTCGACGCTCTGGCCGAGAAGAAGTGCGTTCTGATAGTGGATGAGCGGGTCGATGATCATGTCGAGCGAGCCTTCCATGATTTCGTTTATTCTGTAAAGAGTGAGTTTGATCCTGTGGTCGGTGACTCTGCCCTGCGGAAAGTTGTAAGTCCTGATTTTTTCAGATCTGTCGCCGCTTCCGACAAGGCTTCTGCGCTGCGAACTGACCTCCTGGTCGCGTTTTTCGCGCTCGAGTTTGAGAAGTTTCGCTTCCAAAACTTTCATCGCTCTCGCACGGTTCTGGATCTGGCTGCGCTCATCCTGCATAGCGACGACGATTCCGGTCGGAATGTGGGTGATCCTGACCGCGCTGTCTGTTTTGTTGACGTGCTGGCCGCCTGCGCCGCTTGAACGGTAAACATCGATTTTGAGGTCTTTTTCGTCGATCTGGACTTCATCGATTTCGTCGGCCTGCGGAAGAACTGCGACCGTAATTGCCGAAGTGTGGACTCTGCCCTGCGATTCGGTGACAGGAACACGCTGGACGCGGTGAACGCCGCCTTCGTATTTTAGCCTGCCGTAGACATCTTCGCCCGAAATTTCGGAAATGACTTCCTTGACTCCCGCGCCTTCCGCCGTGCTGATCGACATGATTTCGACTTTCCACTTGTTGAGTTCGGCGTAACGGCAGTACATTCTGTAGATTTCCTCTGCGAAAAGTGCCGCCTCGTCGCCGCCGGTTCCGGCACGGATCTCAAGAATCGCGCTTTTTTCGTCAAGCGGATCACGCGGCAGAAGAAGAACATTGAGTTCGTCGGTGATCGCGTTGTATTTTTCCTCGAGTTCGGGAAGTTCAGCTTTGATCATCTCGATAAGTTCCGGATCTTTCTCGATCGAAAGCATCTCCTTCTGGTCGGCGATCTCACGCTCGAGTTTGTCCCACTCGAGATAGTTGTCGACGATTTTTTTCAGGCGCTTGTATTCACGCATGAGTTTCGTGTATTTTTTCACGTCACCGACAGTTTCCGGCTTTGCGATTTCCTTTTCGATGTTCAGGAAACTCTTATGAATTTCGGCAAGTTTGTCTTTGATTTCGAGCATAGAATCCTCTTAATAAAAAAATCCCGTCAACCTCTTCTATTCAAGAAATTGACGGGAACAAAACAAAAAAACGGCTACTTTTTGCCAGCGTAGGTGTCTCTTTTGTATTTTGCGTTGAATTTCTCGATTCTGCCTGCGGTGTCGACGATTTTTGTCTTACCGGTGTAAAACGGATGGCAGTTTGAGCAGATTTCTACGTTGTAGCCTTCTTTTTTGGTGGAACGGGTAACATATTCCGCTCCGCATGAACACTTGATTGTTATAACTTCAAGCTTCGGATGAACTTTTTCTTTCATTTCAAACTCCTTCAAAAAATATGGAACAAAAAAATCGCGGGTATGGTAATCAAATAAATAAAAAAAGCAAGTTATTTTTACACATCATGGTTTTCAATCCGTTTCCATAAGTCTTCTTACGGCATAACTCGCCAGCATAAGCCCGGCAGCCTGCGGAACAAAAACGGTCGAACCCTGTGTTTTGCGGATCCTTCCTGTTCCGTCAGCATTTTCTTCGTCAGATTCAACCGGATCACGCGGTATTTCACGGCTGAAAACAACCGGAAAATGTCCTTTGCAGCCGCGGTTTCTGAGCCTTTTCCGGACAAATTTCGCGAGAGAACAGACATCGGTTTTCCAGATATCGGCGAATTCAAGTTTTTCCGGCATCAATCTGCCGCCCGTTCCCATCGAAGAAATGAACTTTTCCCCGCTTTCCAGCAAGGCGATGATCAGATTAACCTTCGGATTAAGGCTGTCGATCGCGTCAATGTGAAAATCAGCGTCACGCATCATAAGTCCGGCATCGCTTCCGTGCATAAAATCAGAATAAAGTTCAAGTCTTACATCTGGATTTATCTCTTTTGCAGCCATAGCGAAAGCATCTGTTTTTTTCATGCCGACTGTCGTTTCAAAACCGAAAATCAGGCGGTTGAGGTTCGATTCGTTAACCGTGTCGAAATCTGTCGCCACAATTCTGCCGACACCGCTCCGGACAAGAGCCATCGCAGCGGCTGCTCCGACACCGCCGAGACCGTAAACTGCAACTGTTGAGTTTTTCAGTTTTTCAGCGTTGTCTTTGCCGAAAATGATTTCGTTTCTTTCGGAAAATGACATTTATTTATTGAACCATTTTTTGATTTTGTCGAGATAATCCTTCAAAGTCGGACGTTCCTTGATCTCTTTTTCAAACTCCTTAAGCTTCATGATCGCCTCTTTGTGTCCGTCAGAGAGATTTTTCGGTACTTCGAGCTTGAGAATTGCATATAAATCTCCCCGGCCGCGTCCGTGGACATCCGGGAAACCTTTTTCCTTGAGCCGCATTTTCGTATTGGGCTGTGTTCCCGCCGGAAGAGTCCTTTCAACCGTTCCGTCCATCGTCGGGATTTCGATCTTGTCTCCGAGCGCTGCCTGCGAATAAGTTATCGGAATTTCTACAGAAATATCGTTACCTTCCCGAACGAAAAGTTCGTCGTTTCTGACCTTGACTTCAACATAGAGATTTCCTCTCGGCCCGCCGTTGAGACCTGAGTTTCCCTCGCCTGATTCACGGATCTGCATTCCGTCGGCGATACCGGCCGGAACTTTGACTTCAAGTTTTTTGGTCTCCTTAAGAAAACCTGTTCCGCGGCAGTGCGTACACGGTTTTTCAATGATTGTTCCTTCGCCGTGACAGGTCGGACACGGCTGTGAGATCGAGAAAAATCCGTTGCCGCTTCTGAACTGACCGGTTCCTTTGCATGTCGGGCAGGCTTTTCTCGAACTTCCCGGCTCTGCTCCCGTTCCGTTGCAGAAGTGACATGTCGAAGAGCGGTTGAAAGAAAGCTCTTTTGATACACCGGTATATGACTCTTGGAAAGTAATTACGATTTTCGAAACTAAATCCGTTCCCTGCTGCGGCATATTCCTTGCACGGCCTCTTCCGCCGCCGAACATACTGTCGAAAATATCACCAAGATTGCTGAAACCGCCGCCGAAACCGGCATTTTTGAAAATGTCTGAAAGATCTACACCGTCAGCACCGGCTCCGAAGCCGCCCTTTAACCCGTCAGCACCATACTGGTCATAAATCTGACGCTTTTCCGGATTGGAAAGAACCTCGTAGGCTTCATTTATTTTCTTAAACTTTTCCAGGGCATCTTTGTCGCCGGGATTTCTGTCGGGATGGTATTTCATCGCCATTTTTTTGTATGCTTTCTTGATTTCTTCCGGCGCAGCCGTTTTCGCGACACCGAGCAGTTCGTAATAATCCTGATTGCCAGCCATAAACTATCTCCTCATCCCGTTACAAAAACAGGGCCGGGTTTTTGCCCGGCCTTAAAGAATCGATTCCGGCATTATTTGTCTGCATCAATAATATCGTCATCGTTTTTGCCCGGATTGTATTCACCCGAGTTCGGACCCTGTGCACCGCCGGCAGCACCGCCCATTCCGCCGAAACCGTCCATCGGGTTCGAGCCGTTTCCTGACGAAGCCGATTTGTAAACCGCTTCCGCAAGTTTGTACGCAGCCTGATTGAGCTCATTGATCGCACTTTCAATCTTCGTGATATCATCGGTGCCGGTAGCATCACGGAGTTCCTGAAGTTTGTTCTCTATCGCAGCTTTATCGTCAGCCGTTACTTTGTCACCGTATTCTTTGAGCGATTTTTCAGTCGAATAGATCAGCTGTTCCGCGTTGTTCTTGGTTTCGATGAGTTTTCTTCTTCTCTCATCTTCCTCCTTATTTTTCTCGGCTTCGTTGACCATTCTCTCGATCTCTTCATCGCTAAGTCCGCTTCCTGCCTTGATTACGATCTTTTTCTCCTTATTCGTGCCGAGGTCTTTCGCGCTGACATCAAGAATACCGTTCTGGTCGATATCGAAGCTTACTTCGATTTTCGGAATACCTCTCGGAGCCGGCGGAATGTCCTTAAGTTCGAATTCGCCCAGAAGCTTGTTCTCGTTGGCTATCGTTCTTTCGCCCTGGAAGACCCTGATCTGAACGCCCGGCTGGTTGTCGACCGCGGTCGAGAATATCTCTGTTTTCTTGGTCGGGATCGTGGTGTTTCTCGGGATAAGTTTCGTGAAAACACCGCCCAGCGTCTCGATACCGAGTGAAAGCGGAGTTACATCGAGAAGAAGAATATCCTTTACATCGCCTTTCAGAACGCCGCCCTGAATTGCCGCACCGATTGCAACGACTTCATCGGGGTTGACACCTTTGTGGAGCTCTTTCTGGAAGAACTCTTTTACAAGTCTCTGGACTATCGGCATACGGGTCATACCGCCGACCATGATGACTTCGTCGATGTCATTGACGGTAAGTTTAGCATCTGCAAGAACCTTTTTGCACGGTTCAAGAGTTTTTCTTGCCAGATCTTCGACAAGGCTTTCGAGTTTTGCTCTCGACATCGTGATGTTGAGGTGTTTCGGGCCTGTAGCATCAGCCGTAATGAACGGAAGGTTGATGTTGGTTTCCATCGTAGAAGAAAGCTCGTGTTTTGCTTTTTCTGCTGCTTCTTTAAGTCTCTGAAGCGCCATCGGGTCGCTCGAAAGGTCGATTCCCTGATCTTTCTTGAATTCGCTTACCAGGAACTCAATGATTCTCTGGTCGAAATCCTCGCCGCCCAGGAATGTATCACCGTTTGTCGAAAGAACTTCGAAAACGCCGTCGCCGAGTTCAAGGATTGAAATATCGAACGTTCCGCCGCCAAGGTCGTAAACCGCGATCTTCATATCCTTTCCTTTGTTGTCTACACCGTAAGCAAGAGCCGCAGCAGTAGGCTCGTTTATGATACGGAGAACGTTGAGTCCCGCGATCTTGCCGGCATCTTTCGTAGCCTGTCTCTGAGAATCGTTGAAGTATGCCGGAACCGTGATTACTGCATCCGTAACCTGCTCGCCCAGATATTCTTCAGCGGTTTCTTTCATTTTGCTGAGAACCATAGCCGAAATCTGCTGCGGGCTGTACTCTTTGTCCTCGATTTTTACCCACGCGTCGCCGTTTGCAGCCCTGATGATCTGGAACGGAACGACCGATTTCATCTTCATGACTTCGGAAGCCTCATACTTTCTTCCGATAAGTCTTTTGATTGAGTAAAGTGTTCTCTGCGGGTTCGTGATGGACTGTCTTTTCGCAAGCTGTCCGACCAGTCTCTCGCCTTTGTCTGTGAACGCCACGATACTCGGAGTGGTTCTTGAACCTTCCGCGTTCGCAATGACCTTAGGCTCTCCGCCTTCCATGATACTTACGCAGCTGTTGGTCGTACCAAGGTCAATACCGATAACTTTTCCCATAATCTCCTCCAGTTATAATGTTAACAATTACCGTTTTCTTCTTTATTTTCCGGTTGTTCCGCAGTTTCTTCAACTGTTTCAGCCGGTGTTTCATCAACTTTTTCTTCTGTCTTTTCTTCTTCAGCTCTCGGCTCTTCAGGTTTTGTCGCAGGAAGACCGCTTGCAACGACAACCATTGCCGGACGTATTACTCTGTCGTGCAGTTTGTAGCACTTTACATACTCAGCAACGATCTCGTTCGCCTCTTTTCCGTCGACATTTATCATGCTCATAGCCTGATGTATTGCCGGATCGAACTTCTCACCGAGACTGCTGATGCAGACCAGACCGTGTTTGTTGCAGATATTGTCGAATTTCGCGCCGAGGTTCTTTATCCCCTGAATGAAAGAATCCTTCTCAGCGTCTTCGTTCTTCGGAATGAACTCCATCGCCTTGTCGAAATCGTCCTTTACCGTTATGAACTCTTTGAAGAAATCCTCGACCGCGAATTTTATCTTCGAACGGAATTCGTTTTCGATTCTCGTTTTCTGGTTTCTGTTCTCGGCAACAAGCGATTTTACGTTCCCTTCAAGTTCAGCGATTTTTTCATCCTTGAGTTTGAGCTGTTCTTCAAGTTTTGCGACCTTTTCTTCAAGTTCTTTAACTTCTTTCTGAGCTTTGCCGTCACTTTTACCGCCGAATTTGCTGAAGAATTTTTTCTTCTTCGATTTTTCATGTTCGCCGAGTTCGTTGGCAAAAGCCTGAAGAGCATTTCCGGCATCTGCAAGATTTTCGTCGTTCCCGACCGCACCGTTATTTTCGTTCTCAAGCTCTTCCTTATATTTTTTTTCTTCTTCAGTCATAACCCCTCCAAAAGGCAACTGCCTGAAATCATTAAATTCTCAATCCGAATGAGCCTCAAAGCACGCTTTTATATAAAGACGGTTTCCGCAAAGTCAACGGTTGAAAATCAAAAAATTTTACGGACTGCTATTTCTTGCCAAAATCAGGCCGCTCAATAAAATACCGCCGTTTATTGTTTAACTTCAAGGAGAAAGAAATGGAAAACACAACCGCACCGGTAATCATTAAAGGAGAGTACAAAGGTTCGCTCCGCAACGAAATGACCCACCTTAAATCGAACAACACCATTATGACCGACGCTCCGACCGACAACCACGGCAAAGGAGAGGCTTTCTCTCCGACCGACACAGTCTGCGGCGCACTGGCGGCGTGCATGATGACGATCATGGGCATCACGGCTCAGGCTCACGACTTCAATGTTGACGGCACGAAATACGAAATCAAAAAGACTATGGCACAGAATCCGCGCCGTATCGGACAGATCGATATCGCTTTCACATTCCCGAAAAACGACTACACCGACAAACAGAAGGAAATGCTCAAAAAAGCGGCCGACACCTGTCCTGTCGCTCAGACACTCAGCAAAGAAGTTGTCGTAAATATCACAATGAATTTCTAAATCCGAAAACTCTCCCGCACCGTTTCGGGGAGGGAGTGGCACGAAGTGACGAGGGCGGGGACCTCTCAGTCAACCTGCGGTTGCCGGTTCTCCTTATCAAGGCGAGCCGCGAACACACTCCTCAGTCGCTCCCGCGACAGCTCCCCTAACTTAGGGGCGCAATCGAATATACAATCAATCCTGCCTCAACGCCTCGGCCGGGCTCAGTTTCGCCGCCTTTTTTCCTGTGACAACTGCCGGATGCAGTTCCGTGTAATTTTTCTCAAGGAACAAAGCTATTGTTTTTGCATCAACACTATTTGTTTTTACCGTCCTCAAAGAGCATGAACGGGCAAAATTCTTCACCAGAAGCGGCGTAATCAGATATGTGGAAAGGTTGCCTGCCAGCAACGCAAAAAGCAGCGGGCAATGATATGTGGCAGTAGACTCAAGACCGATGGCAACGCCATTAAAAACCCTGATAATACTGAAGAATTTCTTGAAGCCTTCATCTGTGACATCACATGCTCCTTCCTTCAGTTTTTCACCGATAGAATTTGTGACGCAGAAATTGAATTTGTCCTTGGAAACATCGACACCGACAAAATGTTCGAACATTTCTTTACCTCGCAAAACAAAGTAATAAAATCAACCCGCTTCGAGGCAGACGATGTCTCCCGTCCCAATCTCCATGATCACAGGAGTTTTAAAACTCTATCAACTAATTGGGGCTCAGGAGACAGAGAGCGGACTAGCTTAGAGATTCTGAGACCTTGAGGGAGTGCGGCTCTTCTGTCTCGGAGCATTTCTCGTGAAAAAATAACAAGGAACTTCTTGCAAACAAAGAAATGTTACTCATTTATCGGTAGGAGAGGGAGTGACACGAAGCGACGAGGGCGTGTGCTGTTTTAAAATTTCTTGCCTTTAACGTGCCTTTTCCTAAAATTCCGCGTTTCTTGTTGGTTTTGTTTTGAAGGTGCATTGATGGCAACACAACACAACACAACACAACACAACACAACATTAAAAAAGCGTAGCTCAGCTTCACCCAAGTCAAGTATTTCAGCCAAAAAATTCCAGAATTTTTCAATAAATCTAGCAACTTTCTTTGTTTTATGGAGTTTAGTATGAAAAAAATTATTGTTTCAATTTTCCTGTTTTTCAGCTTTTTCACTATTATCGGACGATCCGCATATCAGACAATAAATGTAGTCGGACCGGAATACAAAACAGTAAAATCTACTAAAGGAATCGTAGTTCAACAAGCCTCACTCAACTCCGACGATTCAATTACTGTAGTTCTGAAAAACTCAAACAGGTGCAATGTGCCAGAAATCGCGACTTATACTTTTGAATGGTATCTTTCATTCAAAGGAAAACGAATTAGTGATTATTTCACTGCCTCTGTCCGCTGTGACCAAAGTGAAAAACAAACAGTCTATTTTTGGCCAGACACAGTCAAACCCGGACAGGAAAAATACATAACTGTACAGCTTGGGAGAAAAGCAAAGAAAAAAGACCGCAGAGACGATGACTAACTTATAATATTTTGGAGAAAAAATGAAAAAAATTATAATTTTATTGATGTTTTTTTGCATTACTGCAAACCTTTTCGCATTGGAAGAAGTGAGAGGCATACAAACACGGATTGTCAAATATACGCCAGAAGGAACAAATAACAATGAAAACAGAACTAAAGCCCTAACGAGCCCCACAATCTTTCATCATGATTGTAGGTTTGTAGTACAATTTGCAGGATTTGAATTGACAAATGAGAATAATTATCCGGTATGGGTCGAAGTAGAACTTTACAAAAAGCAATACTACGACGAGCATCAAATTGTGCCAGAATCAATCATAAATACCAAAAGTATAACATTGGCTCCAATGGAAAACTATCTGTGGAAAACAAATATTCTTGCAACATGTAGCAGGAACGACGATGATGACGATGATGATAAAAATATTGAAACAGCTGACATTCAAGGTTTTTTTATAAAATATAGAGCCTATAAAGCAGATACCGGAAAAGACTATTCAAAAAAAGTAGAAAAACAAACTATCGAAGAAGAAGAAGAAGAAGAAGAAGAAAGAGGAGGCGGAACACCTATAACCATAGGAACACCTAAGAATCGATATGACGATGAAGAAAGTGGTGGCGGAAACATAGGAAACACTGTTCTTTTCATGCAACCAGTAATGAAAGAAATCGAAAAATCTGACGCGGACAAAATCATAAAAAATCTTGAATCAACTGTCAGTTCGAAACTCAATTCTGTAAGCTACAAAGATGTTCCCAAGGCAAAACTCAAAAAATTCGGCAAATGCGGAATGAATCCCAAGTGCTGGTCGGAAAGCGCTGGTGACGAAGATTTCCAGTATGTCCTTCTTTCGCTCATCCGCATGAACAAAAAGAAAGAAATCACCGTCAGACTCGTTCTCATCAACATTGAAGACCAAGAAGTCGCAGACGATTCTTCCAAAACTTACGACTCTGACGACGATGCAAACGAAAAGGCTATTTTTGCACAAATAAGAAAAATGGACGCTTTCACCGAGATAAAAGGCGGCAAAAAATCCAAACAAGAAGACAACGAAATGTACAAACGCATGAAAAAACTCGAAGAAGAACGTCTCGAAAAAGAGCGCAGAAAAAGAGAGCGTATAGAAGAAGAGAGAGCAAGAAGGGAAGCCTGGGAAAAATACTCTAACCAAGGATATTCTAATGACAATGCTGAAAAACTCGAAAGAGCACGCGAGCTCGTTCTCGAAATGTGCGCCCAGGGCAAATACAACGCAGCGATCAAAGCAATCGTAAAAGTCGGTGAAATCAAATGCGAATGCGAAGAAGATGAAAAAAATCAGTCACTTAAGATCAAACTTCTAAACTTAAACAAAGTCCGTGAGCAGATCATCAAAGGCGTTGAAATAAAAAATTCTTCACTCATTCTCGACAACATCGAAGCTGCAAAAGCCCTTGACGAATCAATAGTTCCAGGCGGAACCGACTTCTCGCAGAAAGTCAACAAATATGCGGCTGTCGGCTGGCTTGCACGCGGAAGAGAAATGGAAAAGGCGAACAACTATGTTGAAGCAAATGAAGCTTATGAAAAATGTGTTGCAGCCGATCCTGAAAAGATTGAATGCAGAGAATGGCTAAACTCAAAACATAAACTTGTAAAACAAATTTATGACAAAGCCTCTGTCATGAAACAAGTCAATAGCACGAAGGCAAAACAACTTTTAAGAGCAATTCTTCAACTCGTAACATCTGACAACGAATACTACAGAAAAGCTGAACAAGCTTTGCTACAACTTGAAGAATAATTTTTATCTACATAACTGTTATCCGCTATCAAACAAAAAAGCCTGCAACTGGATTTTTGGGAACAACTTTTTTAACATTCGTTCAAGAAGCCGTTGCGGGCGGGCCGCCCGCGCTCCGACAACACAATATTTTAATCAATCCTGTCTCAGTGCTTCGGCAGGGCTCAGTTTCGCAGCCTTTCTGCCGGGATAGACCGCCGCGATCACAGTCAAAATCAGAGAACCGGCGATTGCCGCGATAAACGTCAGCGGTGACATATCGACCGGAATTTTTTCGATGTAGTAGACATCCTGCGCCACTTTCACAGGCATATCGCTGAGGATAATGCAGATCACCGTTCCGGCAACGGCACCCAGGAAAGTGCCGAAAAAGCCGATTATTATGCCGTCAAGCATGAAGATTTTCATTACCGATTTTGCGGAATAGCCTCCGGCGCGCAGAATCGCGATTTCCTCTTTCTTTCCCATCACAAGCATAATGAGCGCAGAAACGATATTGAACGAAGCGACAAGCGCGATGAAACCGATAATCAGGAACCATACTATTTTTTCCATTTCCAGAGCCGAAAAAAGCGGTTTGTTCATGTCTCTCCAGTTTTTGACGACTGTTCCGCCGCCCAAATCGGCAAGGATCGCCTTTTCAGCCTCATCGACACGCTTCATATCCTTGAGTTTTATCCCGAGATGGTCAATACTTTCGCCCATTGAAAAGAACCTCTGCGCGTTTTCGAGAGTGATGTAGGCGTAGTTGAAATCGTATTCGTAAAGCGAGCTGAAAAATATCGCCGCAACCATGAATGTCTTTATCTGCGTTTTCGGTCCGGCAAGTCCTATTTCGCCGGTCGGAGAGATGATCTTCACCTTGTCGCCGATATCGATCCCGTAATATTTCGCAAGTTCGACACCGATTGCGATCCCGGGAAAGTTTTCCGGTTTGATTTCATCCGTTTTTCTCCCCGTGAATTCCTGAACAGACTTCTTTCTTTCGATGATTTCAGGGCATTTGTCAGGATTTAAAAGGCAGTTCATCGAACCTTTACGGATCTGCTGAGGAAAAAGCATTGCATTTCCGACAGTCGCAGGATCAATACCGTTTATCACGAGCCCGTTGAGTTCGTCGCTTACAGAAATAATGACATCCCTTGATATTACGGGAGTAACACCGGCAATTTCGGGATTTGCGGCAAGTTTTGCCATTTTGGGCGCATAGTTTTCAAGTATGCCGCTTTCTGTTGTCACCAGCGCATGGGTTTTTGCCCCCAGAACCGTGGCACGCATCTTGTTCTGCAGGCCGTCCATTATCGACTGCACAGAAATCAGGGCGGCCACACCGATTGCAATTCCGAGGATGCATATCAAAGTTATCACGCTCAGGAAACGCGTTCTTCTCGAATTCCAGAGATAACGCAGACCTATAAAAGTTTCAGCCTTCAACTGTTTCTCCATTATTTTCAGCTTCATTTCCTCTTTCAGCGCATGCAAAATTCATTGTTGCATGTACTACAAAAACAGGAAATAAAAATGCAGTAAATATCGTATTTATAACGGGGACAAACGATATCAAGGTCGGAAAGAGCGCAGTTTTAAGTGTCAGAGCCGGGTGAAAGACAAGCCATTTTGCCTTGTGAACAAGTTTCCAGCGTCTGCGTGAGGTAACAAAATCGAAAATCAGAAGCGCATTTATGAAAAAACAGATAATAAAAGCTGCAAGCTGCCCTAAAACCGGTATAAAACCGACAAAAAATGCAATAATACCAAGCAAAAATGCTGCAACAGTAACTTTCACAGCCTGTTTTACATCCTCGATCACTCCCTCAAACGAAAGTTCAGCATCGTCTTTCGGCTTTCCGAAGTAAACATCTTCCGCGATCATTGAAATAAATGAATAAAGCGGCGAAACAAGCGCGTATGAAACAACAAACGAGAGATAAAACAAAAGTACATTCACTACAATTTTGAAAAGAAACGCGCCGAAGACTTTGAGCGCATGGTAAATCTGCGAAAAGAGTTCATCCGTCGCAGGAGCAATTTCAAAAAAATCAAGCGTTTTTATCGTGACGAATGAAGTTATCTGATGATAAAAAAAGAGCGACAGAATTACCATTACAAAAATCACGCCGACAGTCGCCAAAAAGAGTTTTCCGCTTCCCAAAATTGCTTTAAAAGCCTGGAAAACAGAGATTCCGTTTTTCATTTCAGAAGAAGTTTTCTTAACAAATTCAATGATCTGCTCTTTTTTTGTCTCTCGTTTTTCTTCACTTTCGACATTTTCAGGAGAATCGGGCTGATGCACAATTTCGGGCTTCTTCGATCTTGCCATTTCCGGCTTTTTATGCGGTGCATGAAGCTCCTGAATCAGTTTTTCAGTCGATTCTTCCGATGCTGATTTCACGCTCGTTCTCCCCGTTTCCGAACTTTATTTCTATTCTGACCAGCGGACGGTAGGCTGCCCAGCACTCCTTGAACATATCCGCCCATTCGACTATCGTAACCGAATTTTCAGCTTTCAGATATTCGGGAAAATCGGCAATATAAAGCTCGTCGGCAGATGATATTCTGTAAAAATCCCAATGATAAATATCGAATTTTCCTGAATATTTTTTCATTATTACAAAAGTAGGACTTGAGACTTTTTTTCTGTCGACCCCAAGCGCCTCGCACAAAGCTCCCGTGAAAAAAGTCTTTCCTGCGCCTAAGTCGCCGTCAAAAACTATAAGTTCGCCGCCATTAAGCGTTGAAGCCAGTTTTTCGGCAAGAGCGATTGTCTCAGCCTCGCTTTTCACAAGAAACGTCTCTTTTGCAAAATCCATTTATCTCCCCGTAATTCCGATCATTTCGACAAGTTTTTCGATATCGTGCATCGTTGCCGAACAGCGTTTTTCAAGTTCGATTCCGGCCGCTCTGTGCCTGATTACGGCGTTGACGGCCCCTTCGAAAAGGCCGTGCAGAGCAGTTTCCCTGGCAATTATTCCGGTGAGCGCATCCCCGCTTCCGCCGAAAGCCAAAGCCCTGGCACCTGCAGGAACGATCACCGTTTTTTCAGTGTTTCTCACAAAAGTGGCGTGGCTTTTCGCGACAAGAACATGATTTTTTTCAAGCGGGAACCTTTCGACAAGGCTTATCCACGGCTCATCCTTTTCAGCCCTGAGGAAACGCCTGATTTCGCCCTGATGCGGCGTGAACACCACTTTTTTATCTTTAAGAATCTCTACAACTTTTCTGTTTTCAGGCATGATGTCGAACATTCCGGCATCAACCACGAAAGTTCCTTCAAAATCTTTAAAAACACCGAAATCGACCTGAATTTCCGAAAGTCCGGGGCCGATTACCACTGCCGAAAACTTATGAAGTTCATCTGCAATCTTTTCATTGTCAGCAAGCATGAGTCCCGGCATTTTTCCTGAGATCAAAGGAAGAAACTCACGCTTGAAAGCAGCCGTCACAAGCCCGCCGCCTGAAGCCATAAAGGATTTTGCCGAAATTATCGAAGCGCCGACTTTTTCGACATCGCCGCCAATAACAAGCAGATGTCCGTTTCTGTTTTTGAAACCGTCAACCGGAACTTTAACGTTTACAACTACCGGATTTTCTTCAACAAAGTATTTGGTTTCAGGTTTTTCAGTCTGAGTCGCCGAAATATGACCGGAAACGACTTTCCCGGATCTTTCGGCTCCGTTTCCGGCAAAAAGACCAGTTTTGTAAATCCCCATCGTGACAGTTAAATCGGCTTTCACGGCTTCGCCTAAAACCGCGCCGGTATCGCAATCAAGTCCTGTAGGTACATCGATCGAAACGACAAATTTTTTGGTTACCGGATATGAGTTTATAAACTCGACAGCATCCCTGATTTTGCCCGAAATTTCGCTTCTGAGGCCTGTTCCAAGCATCGCGTCGACAAAAAGAATAACGCCATAAACATCTTTAAAATCAATAACTTGAACTTTTTCAGGAAGCATACATCTATTCATCCATGCAGAATTTTCAGGAACCTTGTTCGCTTCCTTAAATTCAGCGGTTTCAACCAGAAAAAGAGGCATTTCAGGCATTCTGTCGGACAAAAGACGAAGCAGCGCGAAACCGTCGCCGCCGTTGCCTCCGTTACCCGAAAACACGACGATTTTGTCAAATTTCCGCGCCGATACGACCTTACGCAGCTCTTCAAAAACTGAAAAAGCGGCGTTTTCCATCAGAATGAGCGACGGAATCCCCGCCTCCATCGCGCTTTTGTCGAAAGCCCTCGAATCAACTGTCTTTCCTGCCGGAACTCTCATTTTAGCCTCCAGAAAAATGCGCGTAACATTATTAAATTCAGCCGGATCTTTCAAGAATTTCTTGATTAAACCGCTTTCTAAAGCCATAATTGCCCGTTTTTAAGGTGTTTTTAGATTTGATGAAATGATCACCATTGAAAAAGTTCTCAGATTAGTTTCAGCCTCGGTACTTGCCGCGACGATTATTTTTACAGTTGTTGTCGTAATTAAAGAACTTACGAAGCCGACAGATATCCTCGAACGGATAAAAATCGAACACTGCGCCTCTGTATCAGAGTTTGATGAAGCACCTTCGTTTGAATATGATTTGAAAAAATCCGAAAGCGAGTGCGTTTTTGTTCCAAGTTCCCTGCGAGAAAAATCACGTTTTGCCGGTTCCGTTTTCAAATTCAGCAAACTTGATCATTTCGACTATCTTTTTGCCGGTAAGAGCGGGATCTTACTGAAAAAAAATGATGACTCGCTCGAAAAGGAAGCTGATTTCATCATCAAATGTTTCCGCAATGAAAAGTGCCCGGACAGTGTTCCCGACAAAAAGCGCACGGTTACGGCGACGGCTCTCGATATTAACGGAAACGTAACGATGTCGGTAACTTACGAAGACGAACTTATTTCTGCTACGGCAAAAAATCTGAAAAAACTTTTTAACGAGATCGCGAAGATAAAAAAACTCGATTTGGCAAAACTCCGCCTTATTTTATATTTCCATTCAGAATACGCATATCTTGAAGACAAAAGCGACAAATATCTGATTTCTCTGCCGAAAAGCGGCGTTGACGGACTTTATCTGAAATCACGCGGCGCAAAGATCAGGCTTCTTCCGTGGGAATATTCGACAAATCCCCTTTCGGTCCTCGACAGAAAAGGTGTTCAGTACGGGCTTGACAAAAACGAATACCGGAAAGATGTCGCTTCGGTCTATTTTTACAGAACGGCACAGTTTTCCGAAAATAACGGGAATGCGGAGAAATGGCTTGACGGTTCGGCACTGAAAAAAAACGATTATTCGCCTAAATTTTCCCTTTATCTCATCTCCAAACACTTGAAAAACATCCAGCGCGAAGACGGCTCTTTCCCGACTGAGCTCGAAACCTCGGATGCAAAAGAAAAAAACGCGAAAGAGTCTCTTCTCATGCAGGCTTACGCAGCTGAAGTCCTGTTCAGAACGGCTGAATATCTTGAAGATCCGGCTCTTGCCGAAGCGGCCGAAAAAACTTTGAAATATGTCCTTGAAAAAGAGGAAAAAGATGATGCGGCAACAGCCGAATCAGAAGCTCTGATGCTGAGGCAGAAAAAAGAGATCGGATATCAGTATCAGTTTTTTGATTTTGACCGCACCGAAAAGGCGATAACTGCAAATTTCATATATTCGGGCATTTTCATCGAGGCTTTTTCGCTCCTTTCGAAAGATAAAAACAAGGAGGAAAAAATCGTTGAACTGCTGAAAAAAGCGATCTCTCTTTTTGAGGCGGCAAACGATGAGAACAAAATGCGTTTTATCGGCTATCTTGCCGATTTTACTCCAGAAAAAGAGAGCGCATCCTACAAAGCGATGAAAGATTTTTTTGCTTCGCAGACCGCTTTTTTAAAAGAGAAAACCTTCGACAACCGGGGTTTTATGAACGAAGAAGGAACTTTCACTGCCGACAAAAGCAGAAATTTTCCCGACACTTCGCTTTCACTGCTCCTTGCAGACGGCTTGATGAAGGCAGTTACCAATGAACTGATTGACAGAGAAACAGGTTTGCGTTCTTCTGGCTTCATAACAAAACTTATCGTCAGCAGCGACGACTTTCCGAACTGGGGAAGCGTAAAGGCTAAAGCCATGATCCAGGGCGGCGTCCGTGCTTCCAACCGCTCAAAATCGGTCAAACTTTCGAACACACTGCGCGCTGCGTCTTATTTTACCAACAGAATAAAACGGGAAAAAGAATGAACTTTTTCAAATGCACTGCATGCGGAGGCTGCTGCTCTGGCGACGGATCGGTTTTTTTATATCCCGAAGATGTCAGAAATTTAGCCGAAAACTTTAAAATGACGCTTCAGGAGTTTATCGACAAATACACCGATTTCATCATTCTGGAATACTGCGAAGAGGGCTCGTCTTATTCGTATCTACCTTATATCGTTATGAAAAAAGAGAATGACGCCTGCATTTTTTTAAAGTCGAAAAGATGTTCCATACACGATTTCAAACCGTTCCAGTGCAGAAACACTCCTTTTGTCAGCGAATTTTTTACAGATAAAGAGTGGCGCACATTTCTGATGCACCACTGCCCTGCTCTCATGAGACTGAAAGAAGAGGATCTTGAACAATACCGGCCGATGGCACAGGTTTCTTACGAAAAAAATCAGGATTACGAATTTATCCTCAGGCAGAATAACTACAGCCTTGAAAGAATTCTTGGAGTAACTCTTCCCGAACCGAAAATCATTCCGGTCGACGAGTAAAAAATTTCTCCGCCGAATTAAGCCACTCTTCGGCGTCCATCACAAAACCGATATCGGAATAATTGAATATTTCCGCAGATTTATCAATATTGACAGACACAATGAAGCCGCTTGATTTCATTCCTGCAAGGTGCTGGACCGCACCGGAAATTCCGACAGCGAAATAAATTTCGGGAGTTATCGTTTTTCCAGACTGACCGACCTGAAGAGACTGCTCAAGCCAGCCTTTCTCGACGATTTTCCTTGAACAGGCAAGAACTCCGCCGATACTTTTGGCAAAATCGCTGAAACGCTGCACAAGTTCGCGCGAAGAGACGCCGCTGCCGACCGAAATAACAATCGAAGCGTCTTCTATCTTAGCGTTACTGCCCGTAATTATTGAATTTTCATTAAGTTTCAGAACTTTTTCGGCAAGAAGCGCAAAATCATTTTTAACTATGATTTTTTCAAAATTTTCAGTTTTATACTCTCGTTTTTTAAAAACCGACGGTCTTGCCGTCGCCATCTGCGGCAGAGTCGAAGGAGAAATAATGTGAGCCGTGATATTGCCGCCCAAAGCAGGCCTGATCTGGACGAGACGGCCTTCAGCATCAATATCAAAATCGGTGCAGTCAGCTGTTATTCCGCAGTGAAGGCGTGCCGCAACTTCGGGGGCGAGTACTCTGCCGTAATCGGTTGCCGGGAAAAGAACTGTGGAAGGAGAAATCTCTGAAATTATCGAAGAAACTGCCAAAACATCAGCCTCAAGCTCAAAAACGCCGGCGTTTCTGTGAGAAAGCACAAAAACCTGGTCGGCTCCGAAATCGCCAAGCACCGAAACATTGAAGTTTTCATCGGCACAAACCAATGCGATAACGGACTCTCCTGTTTTTTCAGCTAAATCACGCGCCGCGCCCAAAAGCTCGAAAGTGACGTTTTTGAAAGAACCGTCCGTTTCGACGGAACAAACTACGGCTATTCCTGAGTTTTTCATCAGATTTTCTCGCCGCGCATTGTGTTTTCGAGGATTTCGACAACTTTGACGGGTATGATCTTCCCTTTGTCAGAAGAGGTCGAACCCGCAATGTGAACGATCAGGTTGTGCTCGCTGCGCCCCATGAAAGTGTCGCCTTTCGGGCTTGCCGATTCTACTAAAACATTGACAGTTCTGCCTAAATATCTGCCGCGGACATCTTTCAGCCTTCTCTTTTCAAGATCAAGAAGCTCGTTGAGGCGGGCAAATTTTTCTTCTTCAGGCACATCATCAGCCATTTTTTCGGCTTTTGTGAAAGGTCTCGGTGAATAGTTGAAAGCGAAAATCGAATCGTAACCTACAAGATCGACAAGCTTCATCGTGTCTTCGAATTCTTCCCGCGTTTCACCCGGGAAACCGACGATAAAATCACTGCTGAGAGCAATATCGGGGCAGTATTTGCGGGCGAGTTCCATCTTTTCAATGTAGTTTTCAACAGTATAACGCCTGTTCATCAGCTTTAAAATACGGTTGTTGCCCGATTGAGCCGGAAGATGCAGATACGGCATAAGATTGGGGATCTCGCCGAATGCTCTTGCAAGTTCTTCTCCGAAATCTTTCGGATGGCTCGTTATGAAACGGATTCTTTTCAATGCCGTTGTTTCCGAAATTTTATGAAGAAGCGCCGCAAAAGTCTCACCGGTTTCGGGATCTTTGTAACTGTTTACATTCTGACCGAGCAGAGTGACCTCCTGAATTCCGGAATCGGCAAGTTTTTTGATTTCGTCAATGATTACAACACTTTTTCTGCTGATTTCACGGCCTCTTACAAACGGAACAATGCAGTAACTGCAAAAGTTGTTACAGCCGTGCATAACCGTGACATACGAAGAATAGGGGCTGAAAAAACTCCCTTTCGACCTTGCCGGAAAAATTTCCTCGCGCTCAAGCGAATCTGCTTTGTTTGACACAAACGGAAAAACTCCTTTGTTTGCAACATCAGGAATCATATCCTCTGCACCTGGACCGAAAACTCCGTCAACATACGGAATTTTCTCGATTATTTCACCGCCCAGCTGCTGGGCGACACAGCCCATTATAAAAATTCTCGTTCCTCTCGATTTTTTCAGCGGCAGGTATCTTCCTGCACAGCTGTAAAGTTTGAGCAGCGGCTTTTCACGCACGCTGCAGCTGTTGATTATTATAAGTTCTGCCTCATCCGCATTTTCGGTATATTCCCAACCCGATTCAGCAAGCATGACAGCAACACGTTCGCTGTCGTAAACATTCATCTGACAGCCGAAAGTATGAATGAAAAACTTTTTCACAACTCCTCCAAAAAGCAAAAAAAAACGGGGGAAAACCCCCGTTTTAAATCAAAGCGCACAAACGGCTACGGAACCGCGTAGCTGCCTACCTGGTAAATATATAGTCCGCCGAGCATGAAAACCTGACCGAGAGCGTCAACGGCAACAGGACCGTCAACTATAACCGCAGTACTTTCACGATCATAGTTTTCATCCATCAGGCTGTCTTTAACAGAAGATGAGAAAACTTCCGCATCAATGGCAGAATCTTTTACCCTCTTAACCTGAAGAACAAAAACGACCTGATTATCAGCGTTTCTCTTCGTTCTGTCGATTTCTTTTGTACCGCAGTTGACTGCGACATACTTAAGAACGCTCTTTTCTTCCGAACCGAGAAGAGCTGCCGAAGGTCTTGCACATTCATTAGCCGTTCCGTTCTTATCATAGACAAGTGTATTTTCATCTTTTTTGCTGAAGACGAAAAGACTCGGGTTCGTTACCCATGAAGCAGCATCTTCTTCGCCGTCACGAAGGTATCCGCCGAGAACTGCAACAACCGTTTCGTCCTCTTCCTTATCATCCATAATAACGCTGACTGCCGCCGGAGAAATAAGACCTTTTGTCTTCAGATCCGCATCATCGCCGCCGTTTCTGTCTGTTACATTTATTGCCTCAGAAGAACCTTTTGTTACGATTTCTGCAAAATTTTCACCAAGAACCGGAGTTTCCTTGCCTTCCGGTTTGTAGTTTGTCGATCCGCCGATAACAAGTATTCTCGGAGTAACGGTTTTAACATCGTTTTCATCGACAACGACTGTTGAAAAATCAGCAACAGCATGATTGCAGCGGCCGGTCTTCAACGTTGCAAAAAGCTCGGAAACAACCGAACCTGTTTTTGCCGAAATTTTATAAACAGAAGCCGAAGCGCCTCCGTCCGTGCAGCCGCCGACAATATAAACATCTCCGTCGATAGTGATTGCTTTTGCCTTCGTCATAGCGGATGCACCGAGAGAAATCATATCGTATTTGTCAGTTTTAGGATCGTAAACCCAAACGGAATCATTGAGCACGTCATCTTCACCCATACCGAGACCGACAACTACCATTCCAGTTTCGCTTCCGTCGTCAAGAAGAGCTGCCACATGATCATAAATTTTTGACGGAAGATTTTTTCTGTCACTCTTTGAAAGCGACTGCATGTCAAACAAAACAGTTTTCTGAGAAATCTCTTCTTCCTGCATATCATATCCGCCGGCCATATAAATTTTTCCGTCTTTGAGAGCAACAGCCGCTGCGCCTTTTGAGCCGCCGTCATCAAAATATGACTGGAGTGAACTTTTATCACTGTTGGTTCTATCGGAAACAACTCTTGCAAAATCACCGGCCGGTGCAAGGAAAATGCTGACTTCATAATTGTTTTTATCATCATAATAAACACCGTCGATACCGCCGGTAAGTTTCAGCTTTTCGTTTGAATTCGTAACTTCAACGAAGAAACGGTAGTAAGCGCCTTTTTTGAGAGATCTGATGAACTCTTCCTTGCCGCCTTTGTTGTCGGTAACTTTTATAAGTTTACGGTCTGCATAGACATATTCATCGGCAATATTGGATTTGGAATAAATCGAAAGCATGACCTGATCACTTTCGTTTATGCAGTAGGTATAATCACTGTCAGGATCATCTAAATCATTGCAAACGCTGTCATAATCGATCGGGAGTTTCAGTGTGATTCTGAAATCACCGGTATTGCCCGAATCGCAAGATATGAGCATAAAGGCTAAAATAAAAGCCAAAGAGAGAAAAAACAATCTTTTCATAAAATCCTCCAAATCGTCCGATTTATTACTTTGCGTTATCCCATTCAATAGTCTTGCCGTTGGGCTCATCGGTTCTCGTTCCGTAGTAAATACCTACAGCTGCGCCGGCAATAACTACAACTGCTACCGTTGCAATGAACCAGGTCTGTTTGTAAAAAGGAGTGGACTGTGTCTCAGCCATCGATTCCTCTTTGTCATCGTTGGCATTGTCGTTGACATTGCCTTCAAAGTAGAAATTGTCACCGACTTTAAGGTTGACACCGGACGGTTGTTCCTGTTCCTGAACGGCTTCCTGAGCTTCCTGAGCCTCTTCCTGAGAATAAGCCGGAACAACGAAACTTACGATCAAAACCATAACAAGCAATTTTGAAAAAAACTTCATGTCACTAACCCTATAAAAAATTGTCCAATTACACCTAAAACAATCAGCGGCGGTGTTTACCAAATTTTGCACCGTCAGTCAAACTTTTTTTGCAATTAAAAAATTTACACGCCGAAACATATTTTTCTGAAAAGTCATTCATTTTCAAAAATAAGAGTTTTTCTAGTATTTTCAGCCATTTTATTCGAAGCATCCGAAGATGGCCGGAATTCTTTCCTAATGTAGAGCGCAGCAAAATCGACATTGTTTCCGCTTCCTGAACTTTCTTTCAACGAAAAATTTGAAGAAACTTTTTCAATGATCCGGTTATGCCGACTGCGGATATCCTCCTCCGAAAAATTTTCTCCTGCCGGAGAATTGAAAGAAAAAACTGCACCGTCGGACGATGAAACGTAAGTGTTGACTTTAAAAGCTGCTCCTGAAGGAACAAGTTCGGTGTGAACGCTGAATTTCAGACCAGATACCGATATTTCGGAGTCAAAACAAGGAAAATCTGACATTAGTCTTCATCTTGACTGCGGATGTATCTTGAAATTTTGCGGCGGCGGTGGAAATGTTTTTTCTGCTTGTTAGCCGCATAACCGAGTTCTATCTTGCCGGCGCTGACTTCACGCAGAGCGATGATCGGCGGTTTGTTGCCTTTCGTGTTGGCGATAAGCGGTTCGGCACCGTCAAGAAGCTGGCGCGTCCTTTTCGCCGCAAGAATTATAAGTTCCATTCTGTTCGGAATCTTCTCAAGACAATCTTCAACTGTTACTCTTGCCATAAAAATCTCCATAAAACAAAAAAACCGCAAAAGTATAGTGATATTTTTCCAAAAATCAATTTTTCGGGATATTTATGCGAAATAACTCTTCGGAATCTCGACTCTTTCGGCTCTGTCGGTTTTAACGATTCTGCCGACAACATAGCGGTCGGAGTTTTCAAGCAGCGCATCGACCTGTTCCGGCGGCACTATCAGCATGAAACCGGTTCCGCAGTTGAAAGTCGTGAACATCTCGCGCTCGCTGAGATCCGCGCATTTTCTGAGCCATTTGAAAACCGGAAGCACTTTGAAATCGCCGTCGATAAGAGCTCCGAGACCTTCCGGAATGACTCTCGGGATATTTTCGTAAAAACCGCCGCCCGTGATGTGGACCATGCCCCGGATATCGAATTTTTTAAGCAGTTCGAGAACTTCCTTGACGTAAATCCTCGTCGGTTTGAGAAATTCTTCCGCGACCGTGCAGCCGAGCTCTTCGATCCTGTCGTTTATCTTGAGTCCCATTTTTTCGAGGACTATCTTTCTAACGAGCGAGTATCCGTTCGAGTGAACACCTGTTGACGGGATGCCGACGATCACGTCGCCTTCTTTTATTTTCGAGCCGTCAATTATTTTGCTTTTGTCAACTACACCGACATTGAAACCGGCGAGATCGTATTCTCCTTCAGCATAAAATCCGGGCATTTCGGCAGTTTCGCCGCCGACGAGGGCACATCCCGCCTGACGGCAGCCTTCCGCGATACCGGTAACAACTTCCGCACCGACTTCGCTTCTCAGTTTTCCGGTTGCGAAATAGTCAAGGAAGAAGAGCGGTTCCGCTCCGCCGACGATGACATCGTTGACGCACATCGCAACAAGGTCTATGCCGATCGTGTCGTGTTTGTCGGCAAGAAAAGCGAACTTGAGTTTTGTTCCGACGCCGTCCGTTCCGCTGACGAGAACAGGTTCCCTGATCCCTTCCGGAATCGAAACGAGCGACGAAAATCCGCCGATAGCGGCAAGAACTTCGGGACGCATGGTTTTTTTGACGATAGGTTTGATCTTGTCGACCATCGCCGCACCTTCGGCAATATCGACACCGGCGTTTTTGTAATTGATTTCGGACATTTTTTTCTCCAATAAAAAATCCGCGAAAATATAGTCAGGCCGCTTTTTTTTGCAAATTTAAGTTTGCACCGTATATTACTCTGTCAATTTGTTGGGGAGGAGACTATGCCGCTTTTTATCGGAATCGCCGGAGGATCCGGTTCGGGAAAAACGACCGTTGCAAAAAACATCAAGCAGGCCTTTTCGAACGATGAAAGAGTCGTCATCATCGAAATGGACAGTTATTACAAAGACTTATCCGGGAAAACACTTGCCGAGCGCGAGAAAAACAACTATGACATTCCGGATGCTATCGACTTTCCGCTTCTCAGGCAGCAGCTTGACGATCTGAAGGCAAACAAGCCTATAAAAAAGCCGATATATGACTTTGTAACCCACTCCAGAAAGCAGGAGTTCGAGCTTATCGAGCCTGCAGACATCATTGTTCTCGAAGGAATCATGACTTTCCACGATGAAAAAGTGCGCGACATGCTTGACATCAAGATTTTTGTCGATACCGACGCCGATATCCGCCTCATGCGCAGAATCCGCCGTGACATGGAGCAGCGCGGCCGTTCGTTCGACGAGATCCGGGAACGTTATTTTACAATGGTCCGCCCGGCATACCGCGATTTCGTCAACCCGACAAGAAGATTCGCCGACCTCGTTATTCCTGAAGGCGGTCAGAACTCGGTTGCAATCGACATCATCGTTTCGAAAATCTCCCACTGGCTTTCCGGTAATGAAAAATCGGCAAAAAAATGAGCACAACTCCGAAAATTCAAGTCGACAAGGCGTTCGCGGCACTTAGAATCTGGGTAAAAGAGCTTGACTACGCGCCTGTCATCGATTTAATGGCGGCAGGTCACGATTCTCCGTGGAAACTTCTCGCTTCGACGATGCTTTCGGCACGCACCAAAGACGCCGTTACGACAAAAGCGTCGAAATCGCTTTTCGCCAAAGCCGGCACCCCCGAAAAAACGGCGCAGCTTTCAGTCGAAGAACTTGCCGAACTCATTTATCCGGTCGGATTTTACAAGACGAAAGCGGAAAATCTCAAAAAACTTGCCCAGGACATTGTTGAAAGATTCGGCGGCATTGTTCCGCAGACTCTGGAAGAACTCACGACACTTCCCGGAGTCGGCGTGAAAACGGCATCTCTCGTTCTCATCAAGGCTTTCGACAAATACGAAATCTGCGTCGACACGCATGTTCACCGCATTTCGAACATGTGGGGACTCGTCGAGACCAAAACTCCCGAAGAAACAAGAGTCGAACTCAAAAAAACTTTACCGAAAAAATACTGGAAAGAGATAAATCAGGAACTCGTCACGCTGGGGCAGACAGTCTGCCGCCCGACCAAGCACGAATGCGGAAAATGCCCGCTCAAAGGGCTTTGCCCGGCTGAATCGTTATAACGTTATTATCGATTCGCGCCGTCGGTATATCGAAATTTTGAAATATCGATATTACGACTCTGTTTCCGGCGCGACAACCTTCAGATTTTTAACCCAGATCCAGATGAAACCGATGACTGTCGTCGGAACAATCTGAGCGGCGTGCAGAATCACTGCGACCGCCATTCTCTGTTCGTATGGAACGTTGAACGATTCAAGCGCAAAGACTATCGCGCCCTGGAAAACACCGAGTCCTGCCGGTGTCGGTGCGGCAAGCATTCCGAGATTCGCGGCGCAGAGCATGACAAGGCAGCCTACAAACGGGATTTCGACTCCGAAAGCCTTGACGATAAGCAGATACACAAGGAGTTCTCCTGCCCAGACGCACATACTGAGCAAAAATACGGCAACAATTTTCCGCCACGAGTCAAGCGAAGCTGCCCCTTTCAGAAATTTTTCGGCAAAATCGAAAAGAGGCATCGAAAATTTCGGTGCTTTGGAGCGAATGAACTGCACAAATTCAAGCGGTTTCGACGAGAAAGCCGCCGCCAGCGCAAACACAAACAGAATAGCGAAAAGAAGCGACGCGACCAGCGCCAGAATTTTCATATTGTCCTGAAAAGGATAGAAAAAAAGTGTCGCCGAAAGAATCAGCGCAATCGTAAGTCCGTCGAAAACACGCTCGACAAAAACCGAGGCAAAAGCCGACGGAATGCTGATTCCGAACATCTTTCCGGCAATCGCGGCGCGGACGATCTCCCCTATCCGGACCGGCAGAACATTGTTCACCGCATAACCTGCGACAATAACCGGCGCAAGCTCCGGAACCTTGAAATTTCCGATATGCCTGAGAAGCACTTTCCAGCGGGCAGCCCTCACAAAGAAAGCGAGCAGATAAACCGCGACTCCCGCCGCAATCAGCGGTTTGCTTCCGAGCGAAAGATATTTGAGAAAAAGTTCAGTATCGATATTTCTGAAAAGGAAGTAAAAAAGCAGTGCGACTATCAGAAAAGAAATTGCGATTTTGATATTTTTTTTGAGAGCCATACGACTATTTTGCAGCAAGGACCGCCGCCGTCTGTGCGGGAAGTTCGATTTCAAGGGTTCCGTCGCCCGAAACGGTGTAGCTTTTGCCTTCCGAGCCGGGGAAAACGTTGACAAGGTTCGTTCCGCCGTTGAAATTCGTCTTCATCACAGCATTTTCGAACGAAGTTTTTGACGCGTGGTTTTTGTTCGTGTTGATGACGACAAGCATCCTTTCGTTCTTGTAAACCCTTTCAAAAGCGAGGATTCCGGCATCGCTTTCATCGCCGGTGTGGTCAGTCGACCAGACGATATTCAGATCGCCGCGGCGCAGCGGAGCGTATTTCGCGCGGAGTTCAGCCATCTTCGAAATATGAGTAAAAGTCTCGTTTTCAGTGTCGTAGCCGCTTGTCCAGAGAGCTTCGCGGTTCGCAGGATCGTTTCCGCCGCTGAAATTCTGCTCGGTTCCGTAGTAAATGCACGGGATCCCGTCCATCGTGAACATGAGTGACAAAGCGTTTTTAAGTGCCTTTTTATCAGGCTGCTCGTAAAGGAAACGCGGCAGATCGTGGTTATCCATGAAGTTTACCATAATTCTCTGCGGACTGAGCACATTTCCGTCTGCATCCTTCACACCGGAAACCGTGCCGTAACGCGGTGATTCGTCTTCGCCGAGTGCACTTCCGTCGCGGTGTTTGTTCCATCTTTCGTTGAAAAGACCTTCAAAGTTCCTTGTTGCGTTTCCCCATTTGAAAATAGAGTCAAACACCTGAAATTTCTGTGAAAAATAGAAAACCGAATCCATTTCGTCATGCTGGGTGAAACTTCCGAGAAGGACATCGTCTCCGTCAAAAGCCTCGCCGAAAATGAAGAAGTTCTCTTTTCCGATGCTTTTTGCATAATCGCGCATCGCCGGAGTGAATTTCCGCCAGAACTCGTGCTCGACATGCTTGATCGTGTCGACACGGAAACCGTCGATGTCAAGAGCACCGATCCAGTACTGGAAAACCGAAATAAGGGCGTTCTGGACATCGGATCTTGTGGTGTCGAGATCTTTCAAACCGCCGGGGAAATCGCCTTTTACGACCTGATAGCGGCTGTCCCAGGTGACCGTTCTGCCCATTCTGTTGTACCAGTCGTCGTTGTGGAACTCGGCTGGTTCAGGCGGAACGCGGTTGATTTCAGGCATATAAACCCATTTTATCGGCGCGATACCCGATTCGCCGGCATCGGAAAACGAGCGGATCTTGCGCGGGTCAAAGTCGGGATCCCACTCGCTGTAGCGGACGATTCCCATTTTCTGCGGATATTCCTCGTTTTTGCATCTCCAGACGCAGTTGCCGTAGCAGTCGCCTTCATTCGGATAAGAATACTCCTGCGAACAAATCTGCTCTTTCACAGCCGCATCTTCGACTCCGGTGATATGGCCGCAATATGAATCACATGTCATGTCGCTGCCCATGACCATATCGTCGGGCTGGTCGTTCTTGTTCATATCGTAGTAGAAAAGCTGTCCGACATGGTTTGCAACGATATCGAGAATGACTTTTATATTGTTTTCGTGCAAAATCTGAATCATCTCGCGCAGTTTTGCCAGATCGCCGAAGTGCGGGTTGACCGCCTTGAAATTCTGCGTCCAGTAGCCGTGGTACCCTGCGATTCCTGCGTCGGAATCGACGTTTTTGACGACCGGGCTGATCCAGAGCGCCGTCACACCGAGCTTTTTGAGGTAGTCGATGTTGTCGATTATCCCCTGGAAATCGCCGCCGTTCCACGATGTAAGCGACTTTTTGTTGACGTTGTAATTGTTGTTCACGTCACCGTCGGCAAAACGGTCGGTGATAAGCTGATAAATAACCTCGTCGCGCCAGTCCGTGACATGGTTCGTGATTTCTATCGGCCCTTCGACTGCGCCAGTATCAACGCACGAAACCAGAAAAGCCGCGAAAACAAGAGAAAAAACAGATACAAATTTATTCATGAGTCTCTCCAACAAAAAAACGCGTTTTTATAGCAAAATTCAGAAAAATGGCAAGAAACTAACGGTTTGACCCCGAATAAACAAAATCCTTGATGTAAAGCTGCATCATGATGTTGTCGCCGTAAACGTTTATTCTCGGGAAATAGATTATGTCGATCAAATCGCCGACAACCGGCGCGTTTCCGTGGTTCAGAAGACCGAAACCTATCGCGTTGAAGGTCATGTTCGTGTTTTTCGCGCCGAGTTTCCAGTGGAGATGACTTCTGTTTATGATGCTCTGCTTCAGGATCTTGACGTTTCTCGCGATGAAATTGGGTTCGGGGTTGTTGATTCCGAAAGGTTCGAGCTTCGAAAGGGCGACAACGAGGTCGGGAACAAGCTCTTTAAGCTGAAGTTCCGCATCGATTTCAGTCATCTGACCGCCGACTTCCTCTTCAAGCTCTTCCGCCACAATTTCATCAAATTTATCAATAAATTCAGCTATTTTTGATTCCTGAATAGTAAGCCCGGCCGCATATTTGTGACCGCCGTACTGAACTAAATAGTTGCTCAGTCTCTCCAGAACTTTGTAGATATGGAGCTGCGGAATGCTTCTTACGCTGCCGCGGCCGATCCCGTCTTCGACTGAAATCATGATCGTCGGCTTGTAGAACTTTTCCACCAGGCGCGATGCAACGATTCCGATGACGCCGGGATGCCACTTTTCGGAATAGAGAACTATCGAATTTCTCTTCTGGATAATGTCGCTGTTTTCGACTTTCGCCAGAGCCTGGTCAAAAATCTCGGCTTCGAGCTGCTGACGGTATTCGTTAGTCAGATTGAGCTCTTCCGCCATCTTCAGAGCCGCTTCGTAATCGGTGCTTTCGATAAGTTCGAGCCCTTTTATCGCGTTTCCGATTCGACCTGCCGCATTGAGGCGCGGAGCCATTTTGTAGCTTATTACCGAAGGAGTTATTTCCTTCAACGACTTCAAACCGCAGATATTCGCCAGTGCGAGAAGTCCCGGACGCTGGTTTTTCTGCATCTGCGTAAGACCATATTTTACGAAAATTCTGTTCGATTCAAGGAGCGGAACCATATCGGCGACCGTTCCGAGCGCAACGATATCGAGATATTCAACTAAATTCGGCAAAGTTCCCGTGAAAAATCCGTCTTTTTCGACTATTTTCTTGAAAACCATAAGGAACGAAAAAGCGACTCCGACAGCCGCCATTTCCTTGAACGGATACTGGCATTCAGGCTGGTGCGGATTGACGATCGCGATAGCCGGAGGAACCGTCTCTCCGACATGGTGATGGTCGATGATTATAGTCGCCAGACCAAGATCTTTTGCGTATTTGACTTCGTCGACACTTGTGATTCCGCAGTCAACCGTGATAACAAGTTCTCCGCCGTTCGTCGCGATCTCTTCCAAAGTGTAGGTGTTGAGCCCGTAACCGTCTTCAAGCCTGTGCGGAATGTAGTGGTCAACGCTTGCGCCCAGATGCGAAAGGAACTGGTACATAATCAGAGTCGAAGTGATGCCGTCGACATCATAATCGCCGTAAATAACGATTTTTTTCTTGTTTTTGATGTAGTCGATAATTATTTCGGCAGCCTTTTCAGCATCTTTCAGAAGAAACGGATCGGGAAGTGATTTTATTTTCGCCTGAAGGAACATGCTCGCAGTTTCGACCTCGTCGATTCCGCGGTTCACGAGGACAGTCGCAACAGTCTTGGAAATACCGAGCGTCTTGCTTAAAGTATCGATTTTACCCGGATCAGGATTCAGTATTTGCCATTTCGGCTTCATCTATGCTGCGTTTCCTCTTCTTTTGTTCATGTATTTTTCAATGTAAAGCGTGATCGGCGAAGCGATGAAAAGTGAAGAATAAGTACCTACAACGACACCGATGCACATAACGCCTGCAAAACCCGAAATGATTTCGCCGCCGAAAATGAGAAGCGCGAGAACCGAGAAAAGGGTCGTGATCGAAGTAAGGAAAGTTCTCTGCAGAGTCTCGTTGAGGCTTATGTTCATCTTTTCCGCCAGAGTCGTGCCCTTGTTCGGATCTTTCATGTTTTCCCTGATTCTGTCGAAAATGACGATCGTATCGTTGATTGAGTAACCGACAATCGTAAGAAGCGCCGCAACGACGGTGAGGTCGAACGAGAATCCGAAAAGCGACCAGATTCCGAGAGCGATCATGACGTCGTGGAAAAGAGCGATAACCGCGCCGGGAGCAAACATGAAGTTGAATCTGAACGCGATGTAGACAAGGATCGCGATAAGTGCGTAGAAAACTGCCATGATCGCGGAAAGTTTCAACTGTTGACCGACTTTCGGGCCGACAAGTTCGACTCTGACAAGGTCAGCTTTCGCCTCAGGATTTATCTTGTCGATCGCATTGACGATTTCGTTCGTCATACCTTTGAGCATAAGTTTGTAGATGTGTCTGTCGCCGACTTTGTTGTATCTGATTGCATCCTTTTCGATAACCGGAAGCTTGGTTTCGGCGATAAGCGCGTTCATAGCATCTTGACTTATTTCTTTGTCGAACCAGATCTCTACTCTGTCACCGACCTGAGAATCGAAGTGGGTCTTGAGCATCTTCGCGTCTGTGAATTTTGCTTCTGCGGCTTTAAGGAAAGCGTTGATCGTGGTATCATCAACCATAGAAATGTTTTTGAAACGGACGAGGTATTCGTTCTGCTTGCCTTCGAACTGCTGGATATCGTTCGCTCCGAACTGGGTCATAACTTCTCTGACCTGCTGCTGCGTTACGCCGTCAGCCTTGATCTGGATCTCGGTTCCGCCGGCAAAGTCGATGCCGAAGTTGAAACTCTTGAAAACAACAAGAAAGATTGAAATCGCGACTAAAACGCACGAAACCGGGAACAATATTTTTGATTTGCCGATAAAATCTATTTTGAGTTCATTTAATTTCATCTTCAACTCCCTTATTTAACGTGTGGAAACATCTTGATGTGTGCTTTCAGCCGGTACCCTTGCATGACGGGGTTCTCCGGATTGGGATTTAACGTGTGAAAACATCTTGATGTGTGCTTTCAGGAAATAGTTGAAAACAACTCTCGCTACAAAAATCGCGGTGAACATACTCGAGCAGATACCGATGAGAAGCGTGATTGCGAAACCTTTGATCGCGCCGGTACCGAACTCCCAGAGAACGAAAGATGTTATCGCGGTCGTCAGGTTGGCATCGAAAATTGCCGACCATGCCTTGTTGAAACCGCTTTCAATCGAAGCTTCGAGAGCTTTGCCGGCCCGGAGCTCCTCTTTGATTCTCTCGAAAATAATAACGTTCGCGTCGACTGCCATACCGACCGTAAGAAGAATACCTGCGATACCGGGGAAGGTAAGCGTCGCGCCGAATGCAGCCATTGCCGCCATGATGAAAAGAAGGTTGAGGAAAAGGGCGAGGTCTGCGATAAGTCCTGCGAAACCGTAGTAAAGGAACATGAAAACTACGACAACCGCAAAGCCGACAGAAACTGCGACTTTACCTTTATCGATGGAGTCCTGACCGAGGCTCGGACCGACCGTTCTGTTTTCTTCAAATGTTACCGGAGCGGGAAGCGAACCTGCTCTGAGAACGAGTGCAAGGTCTTTTGCTTCCTCGAAAACCGAGTTGTAGTCGCCGTTTCCGCCGAGTGTGATCATTGCGCTTCCGCCTTCGATCCTTGACTGGATTACAGGTGCGCTGTTGACTTTCTCGTCAAGGATGATCGCCATTTTACGCTTGATGTTTTTGCCGGTTACGTCTGCGAAAATCTCAGCGCCGACTTTATCGAAATTCATGCTGACATACGGTCTGTTCTTCTGCTGGTCAATCGAAACTCTTGCATCAGTGAGCATGTCGCCCGTGATGTAAGCCTGACGATAAAGCAGCCATGACATATATTCTTTCGTTCCGTCAGCCATTTCGGTCTCTTCAAGAAGGAATTCGGTTCCTTGCGGAGCTTTGTCCTTCAAAAATTCGCGAAGTTTCGCGCGGTCTTTCGAAGTTGCGTATTTGTAAGTGTAAACCGTTCCTTCCGCATTTGATCCTCTGCCTGTAACAAGCGTGATCCCTTCCGGAACTTCTCCCTGATACTCACCGAGCGGATCTTTGTCTTCAGCGACGATCTTGAACTCGAGCTGAGCGGTCTGGCCGATGATGCTTCTTGCTCTCTCGACATCTTTGTAGCCCGGAAGCTGGACAAGGATCGAGTTTTCACCCTGTTTCGTGACTATCGGCTCTTTGAGGCCGAGTTCGTCGATTCTCGAACGGAGCGTCTCAAGCGTCTGGTCAACAGCGTTCGTCTTGAGCTGCTGGACATATTCGTCTCTCATCGTGAGAATGTAGGAATTTCCGTCACTTCCGGTCTTTTTGAGGTCGCCGAAATAGTCGATGACCTTGTCTCTGAACAAATCTTTGTTCGCACCTTCAGCAAGGGTTACTTTGATCGCATAGCTTTCGGGAAGGACTTCTACCTTTTTCTCTTCATAAGGAATTTTCTCCTCGTCAAGTCTGATTATGATTTCGTCCGTTCTGCGGGCAAGCCTGTCGGCAACGGCCTTTTCGGTATCTACGCTGAGAACGAAGTGGATACCGCCTTTAAGATCAAGGCCGAGACTGAGCCCGCTGTTGATTTTCTCTGCCCACGGATTTGCTTCCGTGTCGATGAAAGTCGGGATGAGCGCGACACATGCCGCGGCAATAACAACAAGAACAAAAATCGCTCTTGCCAACCAGTTTCTTTCCATAACAACCAATCTCCTTTATATGTTTTTCTCTTCAGTTCCTTGTGCCACAACGCTTGAAACGACAGATTTCTGCACAGTGACGACGACTTTCGGGTTCTGGCAGATCTCTACTTTGAGCTCTGCGTCCTTGACCTCGGCAACACGGCCATAGAAACCGTTGCTCATTATAACCGTATCGCCTTTTTTAAGCTGGTTCAGCATTTCATTGTGTTTTTTCATCTGCTTTTTCTGCGGAAGAATGACAAGAAAGTAAAAAATTCCGAAAATAAGGATAAAAGGCAGGAGCATATTCAAAATTCCCATAGCCCCGCCCTGCTGCGCAGCTTCCTGCGTTATCAACAAATTGCCTAATAAATTCAATGTGTTAGCTGTCAAACCAATCTCCATTTTTAAAGGTCAACAAAAAAACAAGCGGCAGAGTGTAGCACAAAAATTTTTTTTCGCAAGAAATGCTTATATAAAAGTTTTAGTGAAGTTTACTTTTCAAAGACTTCAGAAAATTGCGGAGAAGCGGTTCTTTTGCAATGACAACTGCCGCAAAAACAAGCAGAAGCGCCGTTTTCAGGGCAAGCGGAACGATTTTTCCCTCAACCGGCACAAAAACTGCGGCTCCCCACAGAATCATTGCAAGAACAAAATAGAAAACGCCGCTTCCGACGCGGTATGCAATCGGAAAATACTTCTGGCCGATGAAATAAGATGCAACCATGACGACGAAATTCGATGCAAACGAAGCCCAGGCGCACGCCATGAAACCGAATTCCGGCACGAAAATGACAATTATAAGCACCGTTATGATACATGCGACGAGTGAGAAATAGCTTCCCCACTTCGTTCTGTCGGTGAGTTTGTACCAGATCGAAAGATTCGAATAGATTCCGAAGAAAAGTTCACCCAGCATGACTATCGGAACAACCGCAAGACCCGAGAAGTAGGCGCTTCCGATCAGATGCTTGAAAAGATCGAGATAGAACGTGATCCCGAGGAATACGAAAAGTGAAAAAAGGAGGAAATAGTGCATTACATCGACGTAAATCGATGTGTCGTCCCCTTTTTTGTAACGGAAAACGAACGGTTCGTAGGCGTATCTGAAAGCCTGAAGCGACATTACCATTATCACGCTGATCTTAAAGCACGCGCCGTAAATCCCGAGCTGCGAATTTGCCTCCGCCGGATCGGAAAAAAGGTAAGGGAAAAGAATTTTGTCGGCAGTCTGGTTGAAAATTCCGGCAATTCCGAAAAGAAGGATGGGGAAAGAATATGCGAAAATCCGCTTCATAAGTTTTGCGTCGAAAGACCATTTGAAAAGGAAATCAGGCGAAAGGGCAAGCAGCGTGAAAGCCGATGAAACCACGTTCGAAACGAACACATAGCGGATTTCAAGCCCCGGAGACCAGATCAGGTTTACAGCCGAAAAACCGTTTTTCGAAAGCCACGGTGCGGCAATGAGGAAGAAGAGGTTAAGCCCGATGTTTATAGCAATCGAAGCCAGTTTTATGCCTGCAAAGCGGAAAGCTTTCTGTTTATGCCGCAGATTCGCAAAAGGAACGGCGCAGAAAGCATCCATCGCGACGATCACAGCGAGCATCATCACAAATTCACTGTATCCGGCATAGCCCATCGCGGCTGAAACAGGTTTCAAAAAGAGCGCGACCGCAAGGACAAAAAGCGATGAAGTCGCAGCAAGCGAGCTTAGAATCGTGCCGTAGACCCGCTTCGGATCAGGCTCCTTGTTGATGAAACGGAAAAAACCGGTCTCCATTCCGTAGGTCAGAATGACAAGCATCAGCGCCGTCCATCCGTAAAGATTCGTAACTATGCCGTAGTCGCTTGTCCGCACAAGAACACGGGTGTATACCGGCACCAGCATCCAGTTGAGAAAACGTCCGACAATGCTGCTGAGCCCGTAAACCGCACTCTCTCCGAGCAGTTTTTTCATTATTGAACCGTTTGACGCCATATTCCCCCCGCAAAAATCAAAAACGGGCGATTATAGTTTCCGGATAACCTTTTGCAAGAAAGAACCTTGATTTTTCAATAATTATTTGTATAAAAACCGGGCTTTGCTGCGGGAGGCGTTTATGAGCAGAAAACTTGATACTTTGGAAGAGCAGTACAATTCAAACCCGAGTCTGCCGAATCTCATCGAGCTTCTGGAAGAGTGCAAGCGGGCTTCACTGTGGGACAAAATCATCGGGATCACCTCTATCAGAAGCGGTTCCGAAACACCTGAAGTCCACTTCTACCGCGGTCTTGCGCTCATAAATACAGGCAAAAAGAAAGAAGGTGTGAAGGAGCTTCGCGCCGTCATCGCGGCAAATCCGAACCACTTTGCGGCAAAAAAAGAGCTTGAAAAGTATGCCGACGACGACGAAACCAAGACTGCCGATGAGGCGCAGGGCAAAAAAATCCGCGACATCGTGATCGTAAAGCCGGCACTTGAAACAAACGAGCACTACAACAGGCTGAAACTAAGGAATTTTGCAATCGTAGTCGTCGTTATTGCCGGAATTATCGCGGCTCTTTACTTCGCTTTGAAGGAAAATCCGGCGAAAAAATACGAAGATATGCTTGAAAATCCGCTTGAGAGCTTCACTTCTCTCTCGTTTGCCGATTATTCTGCAACGGTACGGGAATTCAAACTCGCCGACATCCGTGAAGGAATGGGCGACAACATAAAAAAGGCAGTTCTCTGGACTTACGCTCTCGGAATTCTCGATTTCCACATCACTCCGGACTTCGAAGACAGCGACATTCCGCAGTTCAGGATCTATTCGACCCTCGTTTCGGACAAAGGGAAAGAACTCACTCAGCTTGTCGATTCGATTGAAAACCGCGTTCCGCCTGTCGACAGCGAATATTTTCATAAACTGGACTTCGAGTATCCGGCAACAAAGCAGAGAATCGCAGCTTTGGAATTCGACATCCCGGAAAAAATAGAGAAATCGAACCTCAGAAGCGCTTTTTACACCGCACTCATGCTTTTCAGGCAGGACAAATTCCAGAATGCGGCTGAGCTCAACAACCGGATTTTAGAGGCTTTTCCGCACTATGAGCTTTCGCAGAAACTTAAAATCATGATCGAGGCGAAAGCTGCTGTTGAAAGCGGTAAAGAGCTGGAAAACGCAGATCATCTCACCGCCATTCTCGATAACTGGAAGAATCTGAGCCCCGAAAGATACTTTTTCGGCGAGGCGAAAATCCTTTTAGGTCAGGCAGTAAAAGATGAGAAAGTTGTCGTTGACGGTTTTTATTCAGTCTGCCCCGGACGCACTTTCTGCCGTGATACAGCACGCGAATTTATTAAGAAAAATCCGAACGAAGCATATCGTATGGCGCTTTACATGAAGGAAAAGAAAGACTCGGCGCGTGACGGCGAAGACATCAGACTCGTTCTCGAAGCGAGCCTTGCCAACAATGATTACAGCAACTGCTACTTCGCATATCACGAGCTGCAGCAGTTCTTTCCCGAAAGCGTCGACAGCGATATTTTCGCGGCGGGAGCTCTCTGCAGCGAAAAAAACGGCTACTTTGAAGAGGCTGTCGCAGCTTACGAACAGATCAACGAGAAAGACAAAAATGACAACATAACCGCAAAAATCCTGAGCATGAAATACCGCCTCACGAACGAGGAACTTTACCTCAACCAGCTCAAGGGGCTTGTCACGAAAAATCCCGAAAACCTTGAGATGCTCTACTCTTTTTTTGAGGTTCTTTCACACAAAAACGATATTCCGGAAGTAATAAAACTGCTTGAAAAGATCTATTCTCTCGAAAAAGACGGGAACAAAATGGCGGTGATCGACGAGTTTCTGAAATTCGGCGCGGTTTATCAGGCGGTAAAAACGCTCGAAAAACTGAACACGAAGGAAGCTCGCTCTAAACTCAACGAAATCTACAACCGCTATATGCTTTTCGACAAGGCCGATTCGTATCTCGAACTCGGCAAAAACAACGATCCGCTCTGGATCGCTCTCAGAGAGCAGATCAAAATGAAGGACGCCGGTGAACTCGAGATCGTCTCGAAAGAAAGCGACAAACTCATGGGAACGCTGCAGCGCTGCGAGCCTGCTCTTCTTTATCTCAAAGCCGAAATCTACAGAAGTCAGGGCGACAAACAGCGCACATTCGCCACGATCGACGCAATGATCGAATGCAACAGATTTTATCTGCCCGCTCTCGCGTTCGCTTCGGAAATAACTTACTACCAGGGCGATCTGACAAAGGCGAAAAACGGACTCAACTACATTCTCGAAAACGAAAAATTTCTTTCTCCCGGCGAGCTCATCATGCACAACTACCTGATTTTACTCAATGCCGAGATCATGGTCAACGAAGGTCAGGAAAACAAAATCATCGCATACCTGCAGAAAAATCTCGACAAAAAGCACCCGATGGGTTCGCGCGAAGTCGAAATAATCACCGACATAACGGAAAAGCTCAAAGAATCGAAGCAGAAAGTCTTAAGACAGTTCTTGATAAAAAACTATAAATTTTCAGTTCCTTTTAACGCAAGATGATTGGAGGAATCATGCTTTACGAACACAAGAAAATAGAGCCGAAATGGCAGAAAAAGTGGAGAGAATCGGGAATTTTTGAATACAAAGGTGCGGCTGATCCGCGTCCGAAATACTATATGCTTGAAATGTTCCCCTACCCGTCCGGCAGGCTTCACATGGGGCATGTCAGAAACTATTCGATAGGCGATGTAGTCGCGAGATACTACTTCAGAAAAGGGTTCAACGTCCTTCATCCGATAGGCTGGGACTCGTTCGGCCTTCCGGCAGAAAATGCCGCAATCGAAAACAAGATCCCGCCGGCAAAATGGACTTATGCCAACATCGACAACATGCGCGAACGCTTCCATCAGCTCGGTTTCAGCTACGACTGGAGCCGCGAAACCGCGACATGCAGGCCTGAATACTACCGCTGGGAGCAGAAATTCTTCATCGAGATGTTCAACCGCGGCCTTGTCTACAAAAAGAACAGCGAAGTCAACTGGTGTCCGAAATGCAACACCGTCCTTGCAAACGAGCAGGTCGAGAACGGCATCTGCTGGCGTCACGGCTGTCCGGTCGAAAAACGCAAAATCGAGCAGTGGTATTTCAAAATCACCGACTATGCGCAGGAACTTCTTGACTGCCTGGACGAGCTCAAAGGCTGGCCCGACAACGTAAAAGAAATGCAGCGCAACTGGATCGGAAGAAGCGAAGGTACATATATCGACTTCAAATTTGCCGACAGCGACGAAACCGCGACTGTCTTTACGACACGTCCCGACACGCTCATGGGTGTAACTTTCGTCAGCATGGCGGTCGAGCACGAGTTCACTGCGAAATTTCTTGAAGACGCTCCCAACCGCGCCGAGATGCAGGCATTTATCGACGAAGTCAAGCGTCTGCACCTTGAGACACGCGATGAAAACTACGAAAAGAAGGGCTTCTTTACGGGAAAATATCTGATCCATCCGCTCACCGGCGAGAAGGTTCCGCTTTATTTCGCGAACTTCGTCCTTGCGGGCTACGGAACGGGAATCGTAATGGCTGTTCCTGCGCACGACCAGCGCGATTTCGACTTCGCAAAGAAATACGGTCTTCCTGTGAAAATCGTTATCCAGCCTGAAGACAAAGCTCTTGAAGAACCGCTTGCAGAGGCTTACACCGAGCCCGGCGTCCTCGTCAACAGCGGCATTTTCGACGGCACGAAATCGACTGACGCCAAAAAGAAGATCAGCGATTATGTCATCAAAGAGGGAAAAGGAAGGATCGGCATCAACTACAGGCTTCGCGACTGGGGCATCAGCCGCCAGAGATACTGGGGAACTCCGATTCCGATGATAAACTGCCCGAAATGCGGCACGGTTCCCGAAAAAATCGAAAATCTCCCTGTCAGACTTCCGGAAAACGTCGAATTTACCGGCGTTACAAGCCCGCTCAAGGATATGCCCGAATTTTACGAGACGACTTGCCCGATCTGCGGCGGCAAAGCGACACGAGAGACAGACACGATGGATACTTTCGTCGAAAGTTCGTGGTATCACATGAGATACTGCGATCCGAAGAGCTCGGACGTCCCCTTCTCACGCAGGGAAGTTGACCACGCGATGCCGGTTGACCAGTATATCGGCGGAGTCGAACACGCCGTAATGCACCTGCTTTACACCAGATTTTTCACAAAAATTCTTGCAGATTTAGGTTATGTCGGATTCCGCGAGCCGGTCAGGAACCTTCTTACGCAGGGAATGGTCTGCATGGAGTCTTATTCCAACGATTCCGGTTACTTATATCCTGACGAAGTCTACAAGAAAGACGGCAAATACTACACCATTTCCGACGATTCTCCCGTCAATGTCGGCAGAGTCGAAAAAATGAGCAAATCGAAGAAAAACGTCGTCGATCCGCTCGTTCTCATCGACAAATACGGCGCTGACACGGCGAGACTTTTCGTTCTCTTCGCGGCTCCGCCAGAGAAAGACCTCGAATGGTCGGAAGAAGGCGTTGAAGGCTGCAGCAGATTCCTCTCAAGAATCTGGAACATCGTCACCGCGAACGAAGAGCTTATCAGAAACTTTGCTGATCCCGAGAACGCTGAAGGAAACGGCAAGGATCTCTGGGCAAAGACGCACGAAACCATCAAAAAAGTCGGCGATGAGATCGAAAGATTCCACTTCAATACGGCTATTAGCGCGATCATGGAACTTGTCAACGCGGCTTACAAACTGAAGCCCGTTACCGACAACGAAAAAGCAGTCCTTGCACAGGCTCTCCGCTCGATAATCCTCCTTCTCAACCCGTTCGCGCCGCACATCACCGAAGAACTCGCTGAAATCTGCGGCATGAAGGAAATCGCCGAAACACCGTTCCCGAAACTCGACGAAAAAGCACTTGTCAAAGACGAGATCCTCGTCGTAGTCCAGGTAAACGGCAAACTCCGCGACAAAATGAACTTCCCCGCAAACGTCACAGCGGCCGAAGTCGAAGCGGCAGTCAGAGCGAAAGACTACTCGAAATTCCTCAAATCGGGCGAGATAAAGAAAGTTGTTTACATCCCCGGCAAACTAGTGAATGTGGTCGGGTAAAAAAGGAGAAGAAAATGAAAAATTTTTTTGTTATTTTCGCACTTTTCTGTGCAATGTTTATGATTTCGTGCGGCGGCGGTAGCGACAGCTCAGAGGGCGGCAGTGGTGGAGATACAAATGATTCATCATCATGCCCCTCAGTTGACGGCAATATGTGGTCGTCACTGTCATCGATCTTTATGCCTTTGGATGAGGCGATTGAATATTGCGAAAAATTGAAAGAATGCGGATATTCGGATTGGAAGTTGCCGACAATCAGTGATTTGAGAACACTTATTAAAAATTGTCCTGGTTCTCAGACTGGCGGCGCATGCGCTGTATCAGACCCGGATCATCTGTCTTCTGATGATTGGAATGAGAATGACTGTCGCTGCGAATATATGGAAAATAACGGCGGTTATTACAGCAAACTCGGAGATGATGACAAAGTCAGGCTCTGGTCTTCCTCTGCTTTATCCGATCATTCCAATTATTGGTATGTGAGTTTCTTCAGTGGGTATATAACCAACGCCGGCATGGACTACAGCCACTATGTCCGTTGCGTGAGATAGTTCTACAACTGAACAAAGGTTCTTTTTCTTTTTGCGGACGAAATTTTCGACCGCAAATCCAACAGGCACAATCACTCAAGAATTGTTTTAAGCCTTGTTAAAATCAGTATCTTCACTGCTTAGCTGAAGGCATCTTTTTTCAATTTAATTCGGCAATTAAAAATAACTGCCGAAATTAGTTGAATCTCCAAAGCAAACGAGAGGCAAACCCCTTGAATGGACAATGATTTAGCGCAATAGCTATTGATATTTTTCACTATTTTACTATACTATCCGCCGTTGAATGCTGATTCCAATGCTGTGAGAAATGAACAAAGAGATGATCGACAGCGCGATGAAAGATATTGCGGCTGAAGTAAAATAATATAGCGTGACATTTTTGAGCAGAAACGAATTCGAATTTGTGATTTACATGATTCATGCTTGTGCCAACAAGTGGAACAAAACCCCGGCTGATGTCTACAGGCAACTGCGGGAAAACAAGTGCATTACGGATTATCTGATTCCTTTTTATGATGTTCTGCACACGCAGGGAACTGAGGTCGTCGTAAGTGATATCGAGCAATACAGCAAATTTCCGGAGAGTTCAAAATGATAGTTTATCACGTTTTCAAATCATTCGAAGAGGTATAATTTGGACGGCGAAACCCTTGAAAAAGTGTATCAGGAAAGACTGGAAGAAAGGATAATCTCCTATCTCGCCGAAAAGCACAAAATCGACTGCCTTGATGCGATGGACTGGTACTACAACAGCGAACTTGCCGAAAAAATACACAACGGAGAAAACGGCATCCAGTATCTTGATTACAAACTGCTTGCCGATATTTTGTCAGAAACCGAGCCGAGAGCTTAACGGCGTGGACATGGCAAACTCGTTAATGTGGTCGGGTAAACAGATTCTTCACTCATTTCGACAGGCTCAATGACCAGAATACCGGTTTGCGTCATGTTGAGGCTTGCCGAAACATCTCTAAGATTCTTCGCTTTGCTCAGAATGACTAATTTTTATCAGCCAGATCCAGAAGTTCTTTTGGTTCAGAAATAAGGATATCGGCTCCAAGAGCGACAAGGTCCTCTTTCCTGCCGAAACCCCAGAGGCAGCCAATCGAAGTGATCCCCGCATTTTTCGCAGTCAGGATATCGGCTTTCATGTCACCGACATAAACGGTTTGCGAAAGCGGAACTTTCGTGATTTCAGATATTTCGAATATCCCGTCGGGAGCTGGTTTGAGCGGAATTCCGGGGCGTTCGCCCAGAATCGCGTCGAAATGAAATTCGCCGAGAATGGTTTCGGCGTTTAGAAGCGCATATTTGTGTTCTTTGTTGGTGAGAATCGAGATTTTGATTCCTCTTTCAACAAGCCCCGAAAGCGTTTCCCTGATCCCTTCAAAGGGCGGGATCGTGCCTACTCCTTCTTCATGGTAAAGGTCAAGAACTTCGGGCAGAAGGACCGGGATCACATCATCAGGAGCATCTTTAGGAAGCGCGCGGCGAAGCAGCATCCGCATTCCGTCACCGACAAAACCTTTGTATTCCTCAATGGTATGTGCCTGGAAACCGTGTTTCTGCAAAATTCTGTTGTTTGTCCTTGAAATGATGTCGAGCGTGTCGAGAAGCGTTCCGTCCATATCGAAAATAACTGATTTCAGCTGCATTTTTCCTCTATTTCACAGTTTATTTTTTGCCGTTTACAGCCCTGCTGTTTAACTCAAAATTTTTGTATTCAATGTAATTTCTTAATTGTTTCAGCCTATCGGCATCAAGCGTATCTGCAAGATTATTTTCTTCCATAGGATCTGCCTTAAGGTAAAAATAATAATTTTTGCCCGTGACATGGTTAAAGAAAAATTTGCGGTTTCCGTCCAGGATCCCGCTGTGGAGGTTCATTGCCCTCGTGTAGATAAATACCGGTTTTGCTGTTCCGTCAAAGATATTGCTGCCGTTCCACGAACTTTCGGGTTCGATTCCGGCCAGAGCGGCCATGGTCGGCGCAACATCAAGTACCGTTGTCGGATTCGTAATTGTTTCAGGCGATTTGTCAGTAATTCCCTTGATGTAAATCAGAAACGGAACATGAAGATTTTCATCCCATAGATAATTCGGATGGATAAAGTTCCCGACTTTTCTGCCGAAACCCTCTCCATGATCACTGGTAAAGACAACTATTGAATTTTCAAGAAGATTTCCTTCTTCAAGCCTGTTCAGGAACTCTTTCATTTTTTCGTTCATATATTCCTGAGATTTGTAGTAACGCTCCAGATGACCGAGCTTTGAGGTGTCTTCAAACGGAACCTCGTAAGGCGCGTGAGTCCAATAGGGAAAATAGAGGGCGAAGAACGGTTTGTTTTTTGACCTGACTTCCTGAATATGCCTGAAAAAATATTCCTGAACGATTTCCTCCTCTATAGCTGTTTCCGTACCGAACTTCTTTTTGAAACTGCCGTTTGCAATGATTTCAGAAGGCTCGAAAACATAGTCGATTTTTTTGATTATTCCGGAATTTTCGAACTCGTCGAAATCCAGTGTGACGGGCGAATAGAACGATGTCGAATATCCGTTTTTCCTGAATGCGTCAAAAATCGAAACGCAGTCGAAAGATACGTCCGATTTTGTGATCGAAGCGTAATCGGTTCCCGGAATATCGGAACAGAAAAGCGAAAGAACAGATCTTGTCGTAGCGGGGAAAACGGTTCTATGCGAAACAAAACTTATTGATTTTTTTGACAAATCCGTCAAAAACAAAAGTTTGCTGTTTATATCGCCGCCGATCGGAGTTCTTTCAAAAGCGGTACTTTCCAAAATGACGAAAATCACGTTTTTCCATTTTGTCTGCGAATAGTCGAAGTCGATTTTCGGGAAAGTTTCGTCTTCACCGGAAATCCCAGGGTATTGGACTTCTTCAGCCTCCTTGTTGACGTCGAGATAGTAACTGCTTAAAATCCTTGTCGAAAAATACTCAAAGAGAGGACTTTTTTCAAGATCAACCTTCTCTTCGAAAGGAAAAAACATCGGAATAAAAAAGAAAATAATATTCAGTCCGAGCAGAACCTGCACAGCTTTGTCCGAAAAAGGTTTTACACAAGGTTTCTTTTTTGCGGCAAAAAGCAGCATCAAAACAAGTACAAGAAAATAAGATAAAATGATTCCTGCAAAAAATATGTTCATCGAATAAACGACGTATCTTGATATTTCACCTGAACTGTAAGCCAGAAATTTTGTCAGACCGTAGTTGTTGAACTTTCGGAAATATTGAAAAAGAGCGACATCGTAAAAAAAGAAAATTACCGATGACAGGAACAAAAGAGAATAGAACCAGCTCAACAACATGAATTTATTGAACAAATCACAAATTTTAAAAAACATAAACAGCAGAATAAAGTCAGCTGCGGCAAAAATCACAGAAAACGGCGGAAAAAACAGGACCGGATGATGGTTCGGAACAAAATAAAGATACTGCCCCGCCAGAAGCACTTTGTAAAGCAGCATGAAAAGATAGGAAAGTGTCAGAAAATATCTTGACGATTGAGATAATTTAAAAAATTTAATCATTTTTGAAAGATTCAGCAATTTTTTTTCTGTTTTTGATGAAGAAAATCATACCTGCCGCAATCAAAACCAATGAAATCCACTGCGACATTGAAAGGACACCCCAGAATTCGCGCGGATCAATCCTGAAAAATTCGATTGTAAATCTGCCCAAACCGTACAAAAACGCATGTGCAAAGAAGTAAAAATAAGGATATCTGGTTTTGTTTCTGCAAAAAAGAATCAATAAAAACAAGAAGATAGCAAAATCTCCGGCAAAAGAGAAGAGCTGGGTCGGCAGCAGCGGAACAGTCGCCTTGTTTACAACCAAAGCAGTATGTTTCAAATAGGAATAAGCAATTGTTTTATTGGAAAAAGAGACGCCGAAAGTTTCGCTCGGCTGACCGTAACAGCAGCCGCCCGCAAAGCAGCCCAACCGCCAGATCGAAAATAACAGAGACGTTGATATGGCAGATATATCCAGGAAATCGGAAAATTTCTTCTGCTTTGTAAAAAAATCGGCAAGAAACAATCCGAGAATCAAACCGAAATATCCGCCGAACAAAACTTTTCCTCTCTTGTTTTTAGGATTGAGAACATCAACAAGGACACTGAAAAAAGAGTCCTTTGCAGACCATGTTGAATCTGTACCGTTAAGAAACAACGCGAACAAAGTTGCAATCACCAATCCGAAATAAATAGCAACTATCGGCACGAACCAGTTTTTCGACAGCTTTATCGAGCGGACTTTGAGCAGAATTAAAAATACCGGGATGTATGAAAAAAGTGCGATGTTCGCAATGACTGGCGGCTTAAGCATAAAAACCTCCGAGAAAAATCAAAATCGGTGTATTATAATCATTTTTTTAAAAAAATCTATTCGGTTTTTTAATAGTCAGACCATAAACTTATCGAAGAAACTGAAACAACAATCAGCAATTCAAAACAAAAAGTCAAGAAAGTCTAATCATAATCATTAGTGCATTGTTCTATAAAACTTTATCACAATATCGAATTTTTATCCTTGACTTTCAAATTACTCAAATATAATTATAAAAATGAGGTTGTTATGAAACAGATAAAAGATCTTTACGAAAAGGATAAGCCGCGCGAAAAGCTGCTTTTGAAAGGTGTTTCAGCTCTGAGCAACCGTGAACTAATCGCCCTTATTTTCGGCAGCGGAGGCAAAGATCACCCGCTGATGAGTATTGCAAAAGAGCTTGAAACCATGCTCGAAAACGAGAAACTTGGCGCTCTCGACATCAGAAAACTTTCTGGAATTCCGGGCGTAGGCACATCGAAAGCGTGCCAGATCTTAGCTGCGTTCGAACTTGCGAAACGCTTTTACATTGAAAGCGAAAAGCCGCTGATCAGAACTCCGGAAGATTTGCTCCCGCTCCTTAAAGACTACGCAGACAAAAAGCAGGAGCACTTTCTGACGATAACTCTTGACGGCTCGAGACGTGTGATAGATGTCCACCTCACATTCATAGGAACTTTGAATCAGGCTCCGCTCCATCCCAGAGAAGTTTTCGCCCTGGCCTTCACCGACAGGGCAGCTTCAATTATCGTGGCGCACAACCATCCTTCCGGCAGCCTGATCCCTTCAAATGAAGATAAAAAAATAACAAAACAACTGCGTGAAATCGGTTTTTTTATGGGAATCGAACTTCTGGATCACATTATTTTTACGAAAGGGAACGGATACTACTCTTTTGCAGGAAACAGCTGGCTTACAGGAAATTACCTTGAAATGTTAAATGTTTCCGAAGAAATTAAACCGGTGTGATTATTTCATCTTGTTCATGAGGCCTTTCCAGCTCTTTTTAAGCTCGTTGATGTCGAGATCGGCGACGCTTTCGTCCTTGAGGCCGTTGATCTTGAGGAATGTTCCGGATGTTACTTCTCCGATTTCGGCGCAGTCGCAGTCTTTCATAAGATTTTTGAACGCTTCGGCATTTTCGGGTTTTACCGAAACAAGGATACGGCCGTTCGACTCGCTGAAAAGAAGGGTGTCGTTTCTTGTGACATCGTTTGATTTTATCATTTTTTTGAGGTCGACCTTCGCACCGAAGCTGCCTGCAAACGCAGATTCTGCAACTGCAATCGCAAAACCGCCGTCGGAAAGGTCATGGGCACTTGCGACAAGTCCCTGTTTCATCGCTTCGTGGAGTGCGCGGTAACTCTTCATGAACTTCGCGGAATCTACTTTCGGGACAAATCCTTCATATTTTATGCCGTGATAGAGGTAATATTCGCTGCCGCCGAGTTCGTCTCTGGTTTCGCCGATGAGGAAGATTTTGTCGTTTTCGTGCTTGAAATCCATCGTGACCATCTTTTCGACGTCGTCCATTTTCGAAATCAGTGTGAAAAGAAGTGTCGGCGGAATGGAAATTTTGTTTTTGCCGCTGCCGTAGTCGTTGTGCATGCTGTCCTTGCCGCTGATGAGCGGGATCGCATATTCGGTGCAGTATTTGTAGAGCGCTTTGTTGGAGCGGACAAGCTGGGCGAGTTTCTCTTTTCCGTCGGGGTTTTTCTCCTCGTCGTAAATCGGGTCGGGCCAGCAGAAGTTGTCTAGACCGCTCATAAAATCGGGGTCTGCGCCGACACATACCGCGTTTCTTACAGCTTCGTCGATGACGCTTGCCGTCATGTGATAGCAGTCAAGGTCGCTGAAAGAAGGCTTGATTCCGTGTGAAACGACGATCGCGTTTTTCTTGAAAGGCGAAACTCTGAGAACGCCAGCATCGCTCGGACCGTCGTGTTCCGCGCCGCAGAAAGGTTTGCCTGCGCTTCTTCCCTGGACTTCGTGGTCGTATTGTCTGACCCAGTCCTCTTTCGAAGCGATGTTGACGCGCCCTATCATGTCAAGCAGAATGTGGTTGAGATTGCTTTTTTCAGCCGGGATATACTCTTTGTCCGGCTGTTTTTCGCGGTAATTCCAAAGTGCGTCAAGATGGTATTTCGGGTTTCCTCTGTGCAGGAATTCCATTTCAAGGTAAGCAGCCTTGATGTCGTTGTAGTAGATTTCAAGGTAACCGGTATTCGTGTATTCGCCGACAACAGTGATTTCGACTTCGTGGATGTCCGCGATTTTCTTGAGTTCGTCGTATTTTTCTTTCGGGACCGAAAGGGTCATGCGCTCCTGAGCTTCCGAAATAAAGATTTCCCACGGCTGAAGGCCCTGATATTTGAGAGGAACTTTCTCGAGATAAACTTTCGCGCCGCCTGTATCCTGCGCCATTTCACCGACACTTGAGCTGAGTCCGCCCGCGCCGTTGTCAGTGATTGCGTTGAAAAGGTCTTTGTCACGCGCTTCAAGAATGAAATCGAGCATTCTTTTCTGAACGATGGCGTCGCCGATCTGAACTGCTGTTACCGGGCTTCCTTCGTGAAGTTCCTCGCTGCTGAATGTTGCACCGTGTATTCCGTCCTTGCCTACTCTTCCGCCCGACATGATGATAAGGTCACCGGCTTTAGCCTCCTTTTTCCATGAAGGTTTGCCGTTGAGCTCCATCGGCATAAGTCCGCCTGTTCCGCAGAAGACGAGAGGCTTGCCGAGGTAGCGGTTGTCGAAGTAAATAGAACCGTTTACGACCGGGATACCGCTTTCGTTGCCGCCGTCTTTTACTCCTCTGTGGACTCCTCTGAAAATTCTTCCGGGATGAAGCAGTTTCTCAGGGATCTCACCGCGGAAGAACGGGCTTGCGAAGCAGAAAACATCTGTGTTGAGGATAGGTTTCGCGCCCATTCCGCAGCCGATGATGTCACGGTTTACGCCGACGATTCCGGTAAGTGCACCGCCGTAGGGGTCAAGTGCGCTCGGAGAGTTGTGTGTCTCGACTTTCATCGCGAAAAGTGTGTCGTCGTCGATCTGGACGATTCCTGCGTTGTCGTCGAAGACCGATTTTATCCACGGCTTGCTTTCAAGCATGTCGGTCGTGGTTTTTTTGATGCATGACTTGTAGAGCGAGTGGATCTCTTCGTTTTTCTCAGCTGTCTTGTCTTCGTATTTGATGTCTGCTGCAAAAATTTTGTGTTTGCAGTGTTCGCTCCAGGTCTGGGCAAAAACCTCGACCTCGCAGTCTGTAGCTTCCGCCGACATTCCGTGCGCGACTCTTTCCTTGATGACATCCTCGCGCTTGAAGTAGTCACGGATCGCCTTCATCTCGTCGATATTGAGTGCGAGAACACGCGATTTCGAAATTTTCATCAGCTCTTCGTCAGAAACGTCAAGAGCCATTCTTTCGACAACGGGCTGCGTTTTGTCGACGACTCTCGGAACCGCGTCGCCGATCCTCTGTCCTTTTTTCCACTGTTTCGCGCTGAGGATCGAATAACGCTGGATTACGCCGTTCGCAAGGAGATCCGAGGCGATTTTCTTGATTTCTTCTTCACTGATTTTTCCGCTTATCAGGTATTTTCTGCCGGAGAAAACCATGTCGTTCTCACCGATGTGTCCGAGAAAAGTCTTGAGTCCCCAGAGAGCCGTTTTTCCTTCGTTGTCGGTAACACCGGGGAGATATCCGGTCTCGACGATCCAGTCAAACGAATAGTTGTCAGCCAGAACTTCGCGCGTTTCGAAAACTTCTGTTACGGGGTCGGCAAGGACTTCCGCCGCAAAAGCGCTTACCTGCTGAGCTGTCACATCTTCGCAGTCGATCAGGTAGACTTTAAGCATTTTTACATCTTCAACAGTTCTGATTCCGAGATCGGTTTCGATCCTTCTTTTCCAGGTCAATCCCTGAGCATCCTTCACTTCTTCGTTCAATCCGACTTCGACTCTGAAAACCATAACTTCCTCCTATAAATTTGAGATTAAATCGATTATTTCATCAGGATTTTCTGCCGCGACAAGGCTTTCACGCATTTTTTCATCATTGCAGAGCATTGAAATCCGGCTTATCAGCTTGAGGTAAAGCAGATTGTTGCCTTCAGGCACGATAAGCGAAAATACAAGACGGACACCTTCTCCGTCAGCACTTCCGTAAGGCATAGGTTCAGCCAGCGAAATCAGCTGGATCACTACATTTTTAGAGCCTTTTATGCGGCAGTGCGGCACGGCGACACCCTTTCCGATGCCGGTCGAACCGTAAGTTTCGCGTTCCAGCAGGCTTTTAAGCACCGAATCTTCCGGTATTCCGGCGTTTGCCCCGGCATTTTCGGCGATATATTTGAAAAGTTCCTCTTTGGTTTTCAGTTCCATGCGGCATGCAATACATTCTTTTTTCAGAAAATTCGCAATCTTGCACATTTCAGTTCCCGACTTCAAATTGATAGTTTCTTTTGCGTTCCCTTGCGAGCGGAATATTCATTTTGGAACGGTATTTCGCGACGGTTCTGCGTGCGACTTCGATCCCTTCCTTGCTTAAAATGTGGGCGATATCGTCATCGCTGTAAGGATTTTCGCGGTTTTCCCCTTCGATTATTTCAATGATTTTCTGCTCCAGACGCTTGTTTGTCGTCAGATTGTCGTTTACCTGCTTGACGAAGAAGTATTTGAGCTCGAAAATCCCGTGCGGAGTCTGCGCGTATTTGCCGTTCGTGAGTCTTGAAACAGTTGCGATGTGGCGGCCGATGTCATCCGAAACATCCTTCAGAGTAAGCGGTTTAAGGAATTTGTCGCCGTGCTCGAGGAATGCTTTCTGATGCGAGAAAATACTTGCCGCGACCTGATAAAGCGTACGGTTGCGGTCACTCACCGATTTTATTATCCACTCCGCGTTTTTATATTTTTCCTTGATAAAATGCCTTTCATCGCGGTTTTTGACGTTTTTCAGATTGTCTTCAAACAACTCTGTTTTGAGAACGACAGTCGGCAGCATTTTATCATCGATATAGATCACCGGCTCGCCTTCACGCATGAAAACCATGAGATCGGCTTTGACGTATTCAGTCCGCTCCTGCTCGTAACCGAATGCCGGATAAGGAGAAGCGACACCGCTTCTGAAGAAAAGCAGAAGTTCCGTAAGTTCCTGCTGCGTGATTCCGAGACTTCCGCAGAGAGCGTCAAAATTTTTCTTCACGAGCAGATCAAGCATTGTCTCGTCGCTGAAAAGACGATTTACCGATTTTTCGAATTTTTCAGGAATATCGACAGAACCGTGCTCAATAAAAATAAATCTCAGATACTCCGGGAAATTGCGGCATCCGCAGCCTGAAGGTTCAAAATTTTTAAGGATTTCTCTGGCTTCAGCCACAGTTTCGACGTCAGCTGCTATCTGCAGGGCGATATCTTCGTCGCTGTCGGCAAGAAAACCTCTTGCGTCAAGGTTGTAAGCCATATAGATGAGAACGTCCTTCATCGTTTCGGGATAAGACGAGACCGAAATCTGGAAGTCAAGCGACTGGGCGAAACTCTCTTCCGCCGGGACCGTGTTTTCAAAATTGAAATCGCTCGGAATATCGTTCGATTTTTTAAGGTTAGTCTCACCGAAATTGTTCGATGAAGTTTCCCTGATCTGCTCCCAGTCGAAATCGGCGAGGATCGAACTCATGTCGGCTGAATCATCGTTTATTTTCAGCGGAACCGTTACATCTTCACTTTTAGAGTCGGCGATTTCGGCTTCCTCACCGTGCTGCAGGACAGGTTCTTCCTGAATATCATCGCCCCAGTCTTCGACTTCAAGGAACGGATTTTCCGAAACTTCTTCAAGAATCATCTCTCTCAGTTCGAACTGGTTTTTCAGCAGCATCTCGATACTCTGACGCATCTGAAGCGTCATTCTGAGATCGGTTTTAAGCACCAGATTCTGCTGCTGCTGTATTTTTAAAGACGAACTCATATTGCCACCCGCAAAAAAAACGGAAAATTATAATGCCAAAAAAGATGACGGCAAGATTTTTGCTATAAGATATTTAAGTGATTGCAAAAAACACTTTTGAGGAGAGTTTTGCCGTCCAGAAATACTTGACCATTATAGTTTCTATTCATCTTGTTGCTTCTATAGATTATTCTTTCTTTTTTTACCACTCGTCTTTGATTTCAACGCCGTAGTCAGCGCAGATTTCTTTCAAAGTCCGCCCGTTATTTTTGATTTTTGAATAATCGGCTCCGTTTTCCATAAAAATTTCAATTATGTCCGGAGTTTCAAGGCGACAAGGTTGGAGCAGAGGATTAGGAAAAACATCAATGGATTCTGCAAAATCCTGCTCTGTTTTCCAGAGCAGCGGCAGAACTTTTTTTATTCCTTCTCTCTCTTTTTCTGTCCTTGTGCCATGAAAATACATTGTCATCAACTGACTTAAAACGGTTGTCTTATGATTGCGAAGATTCCAATAGGTGTTCGCTTTTGCGCCGTTTTCGAGAAGTTTTTTCAAACCGTCATAATTGCTTGCCATTGCTGCCGCCATTGCGGGTGTAATACCCCGGCAGTCTTTAGCATTCAAATCGGCTTTTTGACTGATGAGATAATCCACGATATTGTTTTTACGCCTAAAAACTGCTGTCAGAATCGGCGGCTCACCTTCCGAACTTTTTCTGTAATCATAGCTCTCTTTTTTCCTGACAAAATCCTTCAGAATTTCGTCAATAATCCTTCTGTTGACAGCCATTCTTCTTACTGCATAAGGATCGCCATCTCTATTTTTCAAATCTTTTTCAAGAATAATATTGCTCAGAATAGTTGCAAAGGCATCTCTTCGTTCCGCTTCATTCGCCGCTTTCAGAAAATCGTTAAAAACCGGAGATTTGCCCGGCTTTAACTCCTTCGGCTTTATGGATTCATAAAGTTCGTTTGATTTTATCAGTTCTGAAAGTTCGTCATTTGATTTTTCCAAAAATTCAAGCACTCCGTCCATTGTCTTGATTTCATTAGGCAAAACATTCCAATAGTTCAAACAGTCGCCTCTTTCGTCAGGAGAAACCCCCGCTTTCTCAATTAAATATTTTACGGTTTCGAGATTTCCTTCTCCGGCGGCAGCTCCAAGAGCACTGGTATAAGTTCGGGGGACATATTTTTGATTTATTCCGATTATTCCTCTTTTTCTGACGTCTGCACCGTTTTTGACGAGAAAATCAAGAAGTTCCACATCATCGTTGTATGCCGCCCACATTGCCGGGGTAGCCCCTGTTTCGTCTGTAGTATTCACATTTTCGGCTGTAATCTTTTTTTTAACTTTTTCAAAATCGGCATTCTTGACAGCTTCAATCAGATTTTCGTTGCTTTTGGGGGTACAGGAAATAATTAAAACCAAAAAAAATATTGTAATTATTAAGTTTTTCATCAGTATTACCACTAAACATTATTTGTGAGTTTGCCGTTCTCTCTTCTTCAACCACTCCTCTTTGATTTCAATGCCGTATTTGGCACATACTTCCTTCAAGGTTTTACCGTCAATGACGATTTTGCCGTAATCTGCGCCGTTTTCCATAAAGATTTTTACAAGATCCTTATCACGACACAGACAAGCCTTTTTCAATCCGGATTTAGATTCAGCAATCTCCTCCTCACTCTTCCAAAGCATTGGTAAAATTTCATTCAGATTATTTTTCAGTTCGGACATCTCTGCTGCGTCACACCTGATAGTCATAAGCATGTCTAAAATAGACTCATCTTCATTAAGCACATTTTTATAGGTATAATTTAAAGCCCCGTTCTTGAGCAAAATAATCATTCCTTCAAAATTCTTGGCAATAGCAGCACTTCTAAGAGGTGTGATTCCGAAACAGTCTTTGAAATTGACATCCGCACCTTTGGAAATCAGCTCGCGTATCACTTCAGTTCTTTTGTAGAAAACGGCCGAAGAAAGCGGAGTTGACATATCCATTTCTTTTATAAATTCATAACTTTCCATCGGCTTGACGAACTTTGCAAATACTCTGTCGAACTCTTTCCTGTTGTTTATAATCCGTCTGACAGCATATTCATCAGGAATCTTATTGATAAAATCAAAATTTTTGCCGGCTATCAGTTCCCCTGTAATCCAGCTGAAGTAATACGGAAGTATTTCGTCTGCTGAATTAACAAGATTTTCATAACCTTCATGCTCTTTGATCAGGTCAAAAATTTTCCCGTGTGATCTTTGTATGAATTTGACAAGTCCTTCCGTTGTTTTCAAATCCTGAGGCAATGGAATAAAATTATTACCGCAACCACCTTTTTCATCCGGTGGAAGCCCTGTCTGCTCAATTAAATATCTGACAATTTCAAGATGACCTTCTCCGGCAGCGGCACTCAAAGTAGTGTCGTAAGTTTTTGGAAATTTGTCTGTATTGATGCCTATTAATCCTTTTTTTCTGACATCGGCACCGTTTTTGACCAGAAAATCTAAAATTTGGATATTTCCGTTGTATGCAGCCCAAATCGCGGGAGTTGCTCCTGTTGCGTCTGTAGAATTTACATTTTCGACAGTAACGATTTTCTTAACTTTCTCAAAATTATTTGCTTTAACAGCTTTAATAAGATTTTCGCCGCTGTTGGTTGTGCAAGAAACTAAAAATAGAGTTAAGAACGATAAAAATATTAGCTTTTTCATTTCAATCTCCTAATACCAATACGGATCTACATTCGTTTGAATAAAACCACCCTGTTGCAAATTTGAATATGGATCCACATTCGTTTGCGGAAAGCCTGATTGCTGAAATTTTTCGTGAGTCGTTGAGTCATATCCGTATTCTGCGCCTGGAGCAAAATAATTTCTGACAAAACCATTTGTTCCGTCGGCATTTTTAGTTCCCCAGAAAATTTCTTTTAGAGGGTCTTTGCTTCTGTAGAATGGATTAAAAACAAAAACATTTCTTCCGTTGTCGTTATATCTGATGACAGGTCCTTCTTCTTCCATCATTTCAATAAAACTTTTCTTTTCGTGCATTTCTAGGATTTTTTTGATAAATTGATTCGCAAAATATGTTTGTATACTATCTGTTGAATCAGGGGTTGAAGGGTAAAGACCCAAATCTCCACAAGAAGGGCCTGAACAAGAAATTGTATTGTCTTTTGCAGATTTCACAACGAATGTTCCGTCTTCAAATAGATATAATTCATCACCTTCTTTATTGACATACATAGTTCCTTCCAATACCAAACCAAAAGAGCCATATTCATTATTAAGACCAAATTTGTGATTTTCTTTATCGTATGTAAAGGTACCTACCTCATACCAATAATTCTCTTCTACAATATCTTGCGGCATGTCAATATCATCAAAGATCATTTGACTTATATCATACATCATGTCGAAAGTATCAAAGAAATTTGTTGTTGGAGAACAATATAGAGATACTCCTATTCGAGCAAAACTAGCGTTTCTATCAGCAATCTCTGGAGATTTACCAGCATCAATATTATATTGATATGATTTTTCATATATAAGAGAGGTTATTCCAGTTAAAGGATCCATCTGTAACCCGCTCGGGTCACTTGCCTCAATTACCATTCCTGCGACATAGGCGAAGCCGTTGCCGAGGTTGTTGGCGTCTCCCCAGATTCCGATGGGGTCCTGGTTGATAAAACGGTGCATATCTATGTGGTAATATCTGTTGCGCATCCAGTAGAGGTCTGTTTCTGGCTCGTAGAGTGAGCCGCCCCAGAGGAAGTTGTGCAGGTTTGTTGCGTAGCAGGTCTGGTTGCTGCAGTCTTTCGGCGCGAACTGTGAATCAAGGATCTCAAAATCGCCGTAGACGCGGTATCTGTAGCGTTCAAGGATGTTGCCTGATTCATCGGTGAGGGCTGTCACATTGCCGCGTTCATCAGTCAGGAAATAATAGAGAGTGGAAGTGTTGTTCGCGGTGACTTCGATTGCAATGTGTCGGTCAGTGCCGGAATCGATGATGTTTGCATAATTACCTGAATTTGTTGCGATTTCTACAATGTCCCAGTCGTCATAGGAATATCTTTCAGTCGTGCTGCCGACTGTTTTTGTAATGCGGCGGTTGAATGCGTCGTAGGTGTAAGTTGCAATCGTGTTTTGACTTCCGTCCTTGACTTCGATGAGGCGGTTCAGGTCGTCGTAGATGTAGCTGATGTCAGCTGGCTCACTTCCGTCGAAGTCTTCTCCGATCATGTTGTTCCGCTCGTCATATTTGTATGTGACTGCAGTATTTCCGCCGACTTTTTTGTCACGCAGCCTGTTGAGTTTGTCTACTCCCCATGCGAATGTCGTGCCGTTTTCTGTGCTCTGCTCGATGTTGTGAACGCCATCCTGATAAAAGTTATCGGTTCTGGTCGCTGCATTGTTGACAAAATCGTATTTGACTTCTTTCAGGCGGTAGTATGAATCGTAGGTGTACTTATCCGAAGTATGCTTTATGCCGTCCGCTTTTTCGACTAAGTGCCAGCCGCGTGAATAACCGTAGTTCATCTTGTAAATGTCGCTGTTCGGTGCATTGCTTATCGTGTGGTTTGCAAGCTGGTTCCAGCTGTTGTAGCTGAAGGTTTCAGTCAGGTTCTGTCCTTTCGTGACGGCGGTGAGAAGGCCGTCGGCGCGGCTGTATGAAGCGATTTCGGAATTGTTGTATTCAATGGAATCAAGGTCGTTTCCGGTCGCAGTTTTGCGGACAATTTTACCGTCAGGATAGGTGAACTGATATGTTTTTGCATCGATCATCCTGCGTGAAACTGTTTTGGTGATGTTGTTCGTTGAAACCGCTTCGGAATACGGGTTTCCGAATGAATCATAGTATCTTGTCACGCTTGTTGCGGCTGCGTTGCCGACGGTGTCTGTCGCTGTTTCAAGAAGGTTGAGGCTGTTGTAGGTGAAGGTCTGTGTCACCGGAACAGAACCGTTTGATGTTTTGCCCGTGATCCTGCCGAAAGCGTCGCGGGTGAAATTTACTTCCATTGAATAGCTGTTGCCTTCTCTATATTCGACACTGGATTCATCGCCGTATTCATCGTAGGTGTAAGTGTATGTCTGCGCAACACTCTCTTCATCTTCGTAATCCAGATCACCGTCGTCAGGTGCCGGAAAAATCTGAATGCTTTTCAGCTTGTTGAGACTGTGGCTTGTTCCGGGATTGTCGTCATAATAACGATATTCTGTAACACCTGAGCGGTCGTTTGTGCGGCTTGTTATGCGTCCGAAAATGTCATATTCGAAATTCGTCGTGATCTGGCCGCTGTTCAGCCAAGGATTGAGGTCCATTGTGTCACGGCCTTTGCCCGAACCGGTCATAATGTAAACTGTTTTTTCGAGGTCGCCGAAAGCGTTATAGGTGTAGTATTTTTCGTTGCCGATTTCAAAATTGCTGAAAGTGTACGGATTATCCTTGGATTCCTCGTCCGCTTCCCAGATGATCTGCCCGCCTGTGTTGTAGATTTTCAGGCGGTAGCGCGATGAATTCAC
>Ga0310690_10000927_pt1 | contig 56812 bp, 48 predicted proteins | sample AusTroGonzalo_MG_2_FD_207661 | JGI IMG/M metagenome (GOLD analysis project Ga0310690, IMG submission 207661) | Bovine rumen microbial communities from tropical cattle in Woodstock, Queensland, Australia - Gonzalo_04 (v2) (version 2) | ecosystem: Host-associated > Mammals > Digestive system >... | reverse complement strand
GTGTTCATATAGCTTAAGTTTTTCTGTCAAGCTATCCATATTAACTATATCTGATCCAAAAACAGTTTCAACTGGTACAACGCCAATTGTCATGTATGTTCCAGCGCCAAAACGTAAAGGTTTGTTTATTGTAACACCATATTCTTTTGATACTTTCATTAATATATCAAAATATTTCCATCTAATATCAGAACGATTGCTGTCTCCTTCATATTCTATTTTGAAGCATAATTTGCTTTCTTCGAACTGAAGATACATTCTAATCTCATCATTTTCAATAAAATTCCACCAAAGACCAAGAAAACCGCCTGATGGATTTGCAACATAATCCCAACTAGTAACTACAATTCTTTTTTCCAACTCTTTATAAAAACCCTGCCATTCGTACCATCTCCATTTATCAACTGGCAAATTTTTATAATTATTAGTTGCATCTTCCATTTTTTGTAAATGTTGACGATAATCAATAACTAAAGGATTATGTCCTTTATATGAATTCAATACCGATAACAAATCATGTCTATTTATTGTTTTATATCCTTGTTCTTGAATTGTTTGCTCAATAGACAATGGCTCATTACCAGTTTTTACATATGCATAAAACAATTTACTGCGTTTATCTTGATACTCGGATTCGACGATTTTTCTATATCTATTTAATTGATCATCGTGAATTGATGTACCAGTTTTATCTTCGATAACCAGAAACGCATCATCATTGATTTCCGCCCAAATATCAATATTGCACCATTGACGTCCAACATTAATTGTATGAATATCGTTTTGTTTTAGATCTGTAAGTTTTGCTATTAATGATTTGCCTAAGATGCATAATTCCTTGTCTTCATTGATATATGTATCATCAGCCCATTTAATTAACCATGCTAATATGGCATCTTGACTAAGTTCTGAAGTCGCAAAGGAAAAAATATTCGGAGTTTTCCCTGAAGGTTTTACTTGATTTGAAGCATTTATTAGATCCGAAATTTCTTTGATTCTAGGAGCATATAACTCCATATTATCGTTGATATAACTCTTAAGGAAATCTTCATCTTCTTTGCTCACAGTAGTCTCTCCTAAAGAACTATTTTGGCCAGTTATTGTTGCAATAAGTAATTTCGATAAATCCAGCACGCGCCATAAAGGTATTTCTTCACTTTGTCTGGACCATCGTTCACCTTCATCAGCCCATCTCCAAATTTTAGCAGATATATCTTCTTTATTCCAAGTGGAACGCCCTATTGATAGAAACTTTGCGTCTCCGGCGTAAGCATCTTTTTTTGTATAATTTACACTTAATATAGGTTGATGAGTTAAATTCATCGGGATTTGATCTACACGACTCATAATGATATTGTTAAGTTATTTGATTAATTAGTTGTATTTTTTAAAACTAGCTCCTTCTACTCCAGCTTCTTCCGCCGTTGGTTGAATAATATAGGCCTTTGCTGGTGTTGGCGAGCAGCTCTTTTCCTCCGTCAGCCAGGCTGCGGAAATCACCACAGGATGAGCCGGAGTAGCGTGGACTCCATGAGCGGCCTTCGTTGGTTGAATAGTAAACACCTTTTGAAGTGACGGCAAGCAATTCGTTGCCGTAGGCCATTAGGTCGATAAATGTTCCGTTTGATGAGCCAGAGTAACGGGGACTCCAGGAGCGGCCACCATTTGTTGAATACTCGACTCCTTTTGTAGAGACTCTGAGCATTTCCGTTCCGTTGTTAATCAGTTGAGGCATAGTTATAATTTTTAATAGTTATAATATTTCTCTTGCTATCCAAGCACAAGCTTCAGCATCGGCCAGGGCATGGTGGTGATTTTCTAAGTTGTATCCGCAAGCTGCTGCTACGGTTTGAAGTTGGTGGTTTTCCAGATCAGGAAGCTTTTTGCGAGATGCCCATAGGGTGTCGTAAAACTCGTAATCAGGATATGCCATTTGATAGCAACGGAACACAGCTTTCAAGCAGCCTTCATCAAACGGACTGTTATGTGCCACCAGAGGAAGGCCTTCGATGAGCGGCTCAATCTTTTTCCACACGTATGGGAATACCGGGGCATCGTCAGTATCATTATGACAAAGACCATGAACTTCAGAGCAGTAGTAGTTGTAGTAGTTCGGTTCGGGCTGGATGAGCGAGTATAATGAATCGACTATTTCGCCATTGCGAACGATTACAACACCGACTGAGCAAACAGAGCTGCGCTCATAATTGGCTGTTTCGAAATCTATTGCTGCAAAGTCATTCATGGCGTTGTTACTTTTTGTATTTTTTAATCGATACTGAAAGCTTTTCAGAAATCTCTTTTCGCAACCATTCCGGCTCCAGAACTTCTATTTCTGGTGTTTGTGAAAGTATCTCTTGCTGGAAATCAAATTCTGGACAGAGGCGCAACTTGAAGATGCTATAGTCTTCAGTCTTTTCGATTTCTTTTTGTGAATGATGAAGCGGCAGAGAGCGAAGATAATTGGACTGGTCGGCGCTTACCTTCAGTTTGACGGTTTCAACTTCAGGATTTTCGTGAGCAATGATGCCGTAGAAGAAATCGAAAAACTCTGTAGGGTTGAATTTGGCTGGCATTTTGAACTTTACATCGGTTATTTCGAGGTCGAGAATGCGGTCGAGAGCGTAAATGCGGACTTGATCATAATAAGGGCTTTTGCCAACCAAATACCAACGTTGCTTGAAAACCTTAACACAATATGGCTCCACATCGAAAGTGCTGCTTTCATCGCGCCAGTAGCTCTTATAAGAAATTGTGAGAGTCAGATTAGACCTCATAGCTTTAATAATCGGCTCCAAGTGGTCGTTTACAGACGGCACTTCCTCCAATAAAATCCTATCTTTGAGCTGCTGGTTATTCATCAACAGGTTGCCGGTGGAGATTGTATTTAGAAGCCAATTCCTAAGACCTCCTTGTTTGATTTCCTCTGCGTTTTCGATATAATAATTGTATCCACCCTTGCGCTCACACAGGATGACTAGACCGAACATTTCTTCTGCCTCATGAATCCAGGTGTGAAAGGTACGTTTCGGAATTTCTACGCCTTCGCTTATATCGTCGTCAAGCCATTTTTCATTAATCTCCTCATAGGAAATATACTTGTTCTTGTATATGGTTTCAACAAGCCAGACGTATTTGTTCAAGAGGTTTATTGACATAATGAAATATTTTTGCAAATATAATAAAAAAGAATCGATGGGCAGTTATTTTCCGAAAATCATATCTTTTTTTATGTCCTCAACTGCTTCATCGATAATGGCATCCCACAAGGCACTGTCTTCCAGTTCATCGACAGGAATGTACTGTTGATAACGCTTGAGGAAATCGAGAGAAAAAAGCCTATCTTCTCGCCAATGACTGCTTATAAGCTTGCTCCAATCCCAGCGGTCGATGAACTTGTCGATTAATTCATAAGAGAGCGTGAGGTCGCTGTTGTCGGATAATACATGCCAATCCCATAAATCCTTGTATTTTTCGAGCATTTCGGGTGATAACAGAATTTCGTTAGATGTTCGTGATAAAGCCGTCCAATCGATTTCGTTTTTCCAACGGTCGAGCATTTCGGTTGTCCAGTTGATTTCGCGGTTATTAGAAATCTCACACCAATCGAGTTCGTGCCAGTACTGGTGAATCATGTCGTTGGTTAAAGCAAAATCTGAAGAGATTTTCTTCATTGCTTCTTTCTTGATTTGCTTTTTGAGCAAAGCTTCAATGGTGTTGTTCGTTTCCATGGTATAAGAATAATAGTAAGACAATAATTTTAATTAACGATGCAAAGAAATGATAAGGTTTTGCCATTTTGCAGCAGAAGTTTAAAAAATTTGTTTAAACATTACATACTAAACTCGCCCAAGCTTCGTGTACGTAGTTGTAAGTTGTCATCTGAAGAACATCTGGAAAACTATAACCATGCTCGTTGAGTAGATCCCAAAGTGAATAGCATGGTTTGATGTCGGGAGCCATGAAAAATGATGCCCTGATAGACTCTCGCCAACCTTCGTCGTAAGCGGAGAAACCTTCCTCACAACACTCAAAAATATCAAAGTCAAACAATGAGAAGGCATCAATAATTTTTATCATTCTATTCCAATTTGAGCCGTAATAACTATCATCTTCAATGGGTTGCAACTGCGGGTTGTCATCATCGTGCCGGTAAACCAAGTGACTGTAGAGCGTATAGTTGTTGTCGATTTCTTTTAGTTTTTTGTACATATCTATATGCTTGGAAAGCATGTTTTTTTCATAGGTTTCCAACATATTGTTGATTTCAGACAGTCTCACATAATCAGTCGCAGTAAAATGAAGTTCAAACAGACGATCAAGGATGTCGGCTCTTTCCTCTAATTTAGGTCTGATTCTGTTTTTATTGCCAAGATTAAAGATTTTCTCACCATCATCATATTTGTAGGCGAGTTTTTCTATGTCCCACTCACACTGTGCGAGCATCTTGCGGAGGACGTCGGGATTAGTTTCTTTTCGAATAAGTCTGTTCATGATATTTAGTTTTTAATGTTCTTAATCCCACCAGGCTTTCATGCGGCATTCCAAATAGAGGAATAAGAGATGCCAGGCTTTTTCTTTGCGGAGCGAATAGTCGGAATAGTATTCCTTTTCGAAGCGTTTGTAATTTCTGTTATTAACATAAGGAGCGTCTTCATCATCATCGAGATGAACGTTTCTGCCGTTTATGATATCAATGAGGTTCATTGCAACCAACATCTGTTTGGCATATTTTTTAGCATAAGCTCCATAGGTTTGCTTGCTGAGGAAGAAATTTCTCATGCTGTCGAGCTTGTAATAGATCATGTCGAGCAAGTGTCCATAGTCGTAATCGGTTAACTTGGCGACTTCCTCAGCAGTGTATGTCGGTCGTATCGAACAGTCGGTTACACGACGTTTCTGATTCTTAACCTTCTCGGTTTTTTGCTTTACTTTTAAACGGTATTTCATGATATTTATCATTTTACGATGCAAAGAAAAACCAAACGTGTGCCGTTTGGAAGCACACGTTTGGTTTTTTAACAAAACTTAATGTTATTTATTCTTAGTTCTTCTGATTTATCAGATTCACCACCACTTTCACCATCACGTCCTTTTCATCTGGTTTGCTTTCTGCAATCATAAGAGTTAAAGCAACAAGAGTGTTATCGGCGAGGCGTTTTGAACCATCTTCACGATACAGGATACCATTGTTGTTGAGGAACCACAAGAGTACGACCGACCATCTGCACAAGCTGACGCAATTCGGCTATTTGTTTGCTATGTATTCGCTGATTTACAACATATCCTTTAACAAGATACTCTTTCAAAACTTTATTAGCCCATTGACGGAAAAGGACACCTCGTTGGCTCTTTACACGATAACCTACGGATATGATTATATCAAGGTTATACATGGTAGCTTCATATTGTTGAAGTCCCAAACTACCCATATGTGCAAATTTTGCACATGTGCCCTTTTCGTTTAATTCGCCTTCTTTGTAAATATTGCGAATATGTCGCCCGATTACTGTCCTGTCTTTCTTAAAAAGTTCAGCCATTTGAGCCTGTGTCAGCCATACACTTTCCTTCTCCAAGCGGACATCAATCTGTGTTTGTCCGTCTTCAGTCTGATAAATTACAATTTTTTCATTTTCCATAAATTATGAATTTTTAGTGTTAATTTATGGGGCAAAGATAAACAATTTTCAGATACAAAACTTAAAAAACGACAAAAAAAACATCCACAGTTTGTAAAAACCATGGATGTTTTTGAATTAGAGGATTTCTCCACTTCGGTCGAAATGACGGATTGTTAGTTCTTGAACACCAACGCCTTACCGTCGTAATCGACCGTGATCGGCTTGTCTTTGTTCACCTTGTCGGCGATGATCATGCGCGAGAGCTCATTCAGCAACTCACGCTGCATCATACGCTTCACAGGACGGGCACCGTACTGCGGGTCGTAGCTAATCTTTGCGATGTAACGGGTGGCAGCGTCGGTCATGTCGATGTCGATCTGGTTCTGCCTCAACATCTCCTTAACCTTGTTGAACTGCATCTTCACCACGTTAACTATCTGTTCCTCAGTGAGTTGCTTGAACACGATAATATCGTCAATTCTGTTCAGGAACTCCGGACGGAAGTGGTTTCTCAATTCACCCTCAGGCACGTTCGACGTCATGATGATAATTGTGTTCTTGAAGTCGACCAAACGACCTTTATTATCAGTCAGACGGCCATCATCCAGTACCTGCAGAAGGATGTTGAACACATCCGGATGAGCCTTCTCAATCTCGTCGAGAAGCACCACTGAATATGGCTTACGACGCACAGCCTCAGTCAATTGGCCGCTCTCCTCATAGCCCACATATCCTGGAGGCGCACCTATCAAACGTGACACAGTGTGACGCTCCTGATATTCAGACATGTCGATACGAACCATGTTGTTCTCGTTGTCGAACAGAAACTCCGCCAACGCCTTTGCCAGCTCAGTCTTACCGACACCTGTGGTGCCCAGGAAGATGAACGAGCCTATCGGTCGTTTAGCGTCCTGGAGGCCAGCCCTGCTCCTTCTGATAGCATCGGACACAGCAGCTATAGCGTCGTCTTGTCCAACTACACGTTTGTGAAGCTCGGTCTCAAGGTTAAGAAGCTTCTCGCGCTCGCTTTGAAGCATCTTATGCACTGGTATGCCCGTCCAACGTGAGACGATCTCAGCCACGTCGTTGGCATCGACTTCCTCATCGACCAATGGGTTATCGCCCTGAATCTTAACGAGTTGCTCTTTAGCTTTAGCTATCGCAGCCTCCGACTCGCGGATCTTGCCGTAACGCAGCTCAGCAACCTTGCCGTAGTTGCCTTCACGTTCAGCCACATCGGCCTGATGCTTGTAAGTCTCGATATTTTGTTTCTCTTTCTGAATCTTTTCCACGAAACCGCGCTCGGTCTCCCAACGTCTGCGAATCTCCTTGCGTTCCTTATCTAACTCATTGATACTGTTGGTCAACTCCTCGACTTTCTTGGTGTCGTTTTCGCGTTTGATAGCCTCGCGCTCAATCTCGAGCTGGCGAATCTTACGCTCAACGTCTTCAAGCTCCTCAGGAACCGAGTTTATCTGCAATCTCAGACGAGATGCCGCCTCATCAATCAAGTCGATAGCCTTGTCAGGCAAGAAACGGTCTGAGATATACCTTATTGACAAATCGACTGCCGCGATGATAGCCTCGTCAAGGATTCTCACCTGGTGATGTGTTTCGTATTTCTCTTTCAACCCACGCAAGATCGATATTGCCGACTGCTCGTCAGGCTCGTCGATCATCACTATCTGGAAACGACGCTCCAAAGCCTTGTCTTGCTCGAAATATTTCTGATATTCGTTCAAAGTCGTAGCTCCGATAGCACGCAGCTCGCCTCTTGCCAATGCCGGCTTGAGGATGTTAGCCGCGTCCATAGCTCCCTGACCGCCTCCAGCACCCACCAAAGTATGGATCTCATCGATGAAAAGTATCACCTCGCCGTCGCTTTCCACGACCTCTTTTATCACTGATTTCAGACGTTCCTCGAACTCACCCTTGTACATTGCGCCAGCGATAAGTGCACCCATATCAAGCGAATAGACCGCCTTAGACTTCAGGTTTTCAGGCACGTCGCCGCTAACGATACGCTGCGCCAGACCTTCAGCTATAGCCGTCTTACCTACGCCAGGCTCACCTATTAATATAGGGTTGTTCTTGGTGCGTCGCGACAAGATCTGAAGCACACGACGAATCTCCTCGTCACGACCGATAACCGGGTCGAGCTTGCCTTGCGCCGCAAGAGCGTTGAGGTTTCGAGCAAACCTGTCGAGTGCCTTTTCCTGTCCGTTTTGATTGTTGTTCATTTGGTTACTCATTGTTTTTTAACTCCTTTCAATTTTTTTCAAATTTATTGTTTTTACTGAAATACATCAAAAATAAGTCCAAAAGTTAAAGTCGGAATTTTTGTCATGTTTTATGACATTTTGTCAAAATACACAATAATTCTTCTTTTTCATCATTAATTAAAAGATTTTTATTATTTTTGCCAATTAAACATATTTATAATGAAAAATCGTTTTTTAACATATAAAACTCTTCTTTTAGCAGTTGCTATCTTATTCTCTCTCAACGAGATAAAGGCTCAATGCGAGATTTCACTTGAAGATGGTGTAACCTTGCCGGTTTGCTATAAAGACAATATCCGTTTGAGTGTTGATTTGAACACAAACTACAATTACACATGGTTTGACAACAACGGCGACTCCATTTCATGTGGCTACACCACCACCAAAGTATATGTTGACGTCGAAATCAATGAAAACAACGAGAATTATTCGGTTGTCGTAAAAGATCCGGTTACTGGAAACACGATATGCAACCCGAGTATCACAATAACGATGAAGCCGAAGTTTAACATTGATTTTGAACAACTTACACTGACATGTTCAAGCGCAAACACCGCAAAAGTCAGGGCTACGGCATCAGGTAACGGTTATTCAAACTTCACTTATCACTGGAATTCACCGATTCAGCCAATCCAATATTTGGACGACCCTCAGGTGGCAATACAGCTCAAAGCTTACACTAGCTATTCAATAACCGTAACTAACGACGACAATGGCTGCACACAGACCGACAATGTGATTCTGAAAGGTCATCTGAATCCTAATATCAAGATTTATTCTGACCCGGCGGATACTGTATATAAAGACAATCCTTACGTTACATGGTGGTTTGAAAACAACGACACCACATACAACGATCACGACACTATCATTGAATTATACAGTTTTTCCTGGCAATTCGACGGATATGAAAACACTTTTACTAGCGCTCGACCGGAAGTGTCGTTTACCGAAGAAGGTCAAAAATACGCTTCTCTGATGGTTACGACCGAGCAAGGATGCGATACGACATACCGTTCATATATTAATGTTTTGCCAGTAAAACTTAAGATTCCGAACATTTTCACCCCAAACGGCGACGGCATCAACGACTATTTTGAAATCGGCTACGGCGAAGAAGGAAAGCCTATCAACGACCTGAACGAGTATTTCCTTAGCCACAGACTTGTTATAGTCAACCGTTGGGGCCGAACTGTCTATGAATCAAAAGATTACAGAAACGATTGGGATGGTGGCAACCTGCCTGACGGAACATATTTCTACGTATTGGAATGTAAAGGCGAGACGGATAATTACAGGTATCAGGGATCCGTAATGATTTGGAATTCAGGAAGATAACACATGACTATGAAGAAAATATTAGTATCGATAATCGCAATAGTTTTGCTGGTATCGTGCGGCGATGACCAGAGCAAAATCAACACTGGTTTGGTCAACAATCCGGCATCGGCGACAGAAAGCGCAAACAACAAAGAGCCTAAGATCGAATTTGCTGTCTATGAGCACGATTTTGGCAAGATGATACAAGGCGAGCAGGTGTCGTTTACGTTTAAGTTCAAGAACACCGGCAATGCGCCTCTGCTTATCACAGCAGTTGAAAAAACCTGCGGATGCACTGACACAAAATTCCCTAAGGAGCCTATAAAACCAGGCGATGAAGGCAGCATCAGCATCACTTACGACAGCAAAGGACACAAGGGATTCCAAAACAAACGTATCATAGTGAAGGCCAACACCAACCCTTCTGAAACAGTTTTGAAATTCAAGGCACAAGTCCAAACAATAGACAATTTTTAAATCAATAGAATATGAACACATTAAGCATGTTTTTACTTCAAGCTCAAGGCGCACCGGCACAGCAAGGCGGCGGCTATTCAGGTCTCATCATGATTGTTTTGATTTTCGTGGTGTTCTGGCTCTTCTTCATCCGTCCACAAAACAAGAAACAGAAAGAGGAACAGAAATTCCGTGAAGCTCTCCAGAAGGGCGACGACATCGTGACCATTGGCGGTATCCACGGCAAAATCGTTGAGGTGAAAGAGACCACAGTTCTCGTCTCAGTTGACAACAACGTGAAGATGGAATTCGAGAAATCAGCCATCGTCGCCACACCGGCAATCAAGAAATAATATCTTAAAGCAATACTTTAAGTAGAATGGCAAAAGAAGAACATAAACAAGTAGTTAGCGGTTTCAGCAGAATGATTATTTTTATTCTGATAGCTGCATTGCTGTGGCTAATCATCAAGCTGTCAGACACCTACACCGTGACGGTTCCTTTTGCCATTCATTATGTCGAAATTCCCGCCTCTCAACTCATTCAAGAGAACGATCAGGAAGTCAACGCAACAGTAACGACGACCGGTTTCAAACTGTTGAATTATTATTTCAAAGCAAAGAAAAACCGTACAATCGAGATTTCTCTGAAAGAGGCGAAATACAAGAAAACCGACGACAATGTTTATTCATACAGCAGCAGATTTATCATAGATAAAATCGGTGAATTCCTGTCGTCGAACACCAACGACATCAGTCTGACTGACGATGTGCAGTACTTCAACATGAGCCGCCTAGCTTGGAAAAAGGTGAAGATAGTTCCGGAAACGCGTTTTTCATTCGAAAAACAGTTCAATTATTATGGTGAACCTACGTCAACACCTGATTCCATTACTATTTACGGCTCTATTGATGATGTCAACAAAACAAAAGAAATCAGGACCAAAGTCATCACCAAGAAAAACGTGAACCAAAACGTTGTCGAGTGGGCTGAAATAGATTTGGATGACAACCTCAAAGCCGATATCGAAGAGGTTGAAATATCAGTAAATGTTGAGAAATACACCGAATCGGAGGTGGTTATCCCAATAGAGATTCCAGACAATCTCAACATGCATCTTTATCCGAGCAAGGTCAGCGTGCGATATATCGTGGCCATGAAGGACTATGCGATCATCAACCAATTGTCTTTCAAGGCGATAGCTGATACCACAGACATGTATCTCAATGATGTTTTGCCAGTAAAACTCGTACTTTCTCCGAATAACACACAACTTATCAGCCTCAATCCGAGAGAAGTGGAATACATAATTGTTCAATGAGAAAGATAGGCATAACCGGCAACATCGGCAGCGGCAAGAGCTACGTTTGCAAGATATTTGAAAGCCTTGGCATACCAGTGTTTTATTCCGACGACGAGACCAAGAAGCTTTATCTTATTCCATCAGTTAAAGAATTGATAATCAAGCGCTTCGGACAAGAAGTGTATTTCGATGACGGTACATTGAACCGCAAGCTCCTCTCCTACCATCTTTTCAAAAATGAAGAAGCGATGAAGTTCATCGAATCGGTGCTCTATCCCGCTCTTAATCAACACTTTGACGAGTGGTGCGAGCGACAGACATCGCCCTATGTTCTGTATGAGTCAGCGATACTTTTTGAAAAGAACTATGGTAAGTTTTTCGACAAGATAATCTTTGTATCAGCTCCTGAAGACATTCGTTTACAACGAGTTATGCAACGCGATGACTGCACCGAAGAGAATGTAAGGTCGAGAATGAGACTTCAGCTTGGCGAAGATTTGAAGATTTCCAAAGCCGATTTCGTGATTTATAACGACGGCAAAAAGCCTGTAGAACCACAGGTTTTGGAGATCAATAAGCTTCTATGTTGCTGATACACAAAGGGCCGCGGCTCTCCTCAAAGTTTATCACAAGCTTGTCAACCTCAACTGGGTCGAAACGCACAATACGCTTGTAACCCACTGTTGTCGTCTCGTCGTAAGTATTGACTCTGAACCAGTTACCATCTTTTTCGCCTTCCAGATAAAACGACTTCACCCGCTGTCCCAGTTTTACGTATTCCTGAATCATCACGCAGCTTATCACGACAGCCTTACTCATTGAAAATGAGACAGTTCCGTAAGGATAGTCATCGTCGGTCGCCCAGAATGTTTCGGAGTCGTTATCATTTACTTTTGAGGCATCAAAATGACGGCCTCGCACGTTATCAGCGCAAACTTTAGCGTTTGATAACTTATTATTGCTCAAATCTTTAGATATAGTTTTATAAAACTCCACTGCGCGAGTTGAATCGGTTGGATGAATCTTTCCGTTCAGCGCGACTGGGAAGTTCAGCAAGAGATTGGCATTATGACCAACGCTGTTGTAATAGATATCGCACAGTTCATCGACCGATTTCACCTGATTATCTTCGTTAGCATGATAAAACCACCCTGGACGTATTGAGACATCCACTTCAGCAGGAAGCCATTCGGTACCATTTTCATCGCCAAATGTATTTATTGTCAACGGAGTTTGGCTTGTTATCCGAGGCGTGTTACACCAGTTTGTAGCACCTGCAAATCCTTTCTCGTTGCCGATCCAGCGCACAGTTTGATATGGTCCGCCGAAGATCATCGCTGTCGGATTATTAGCCAGCACGGTGTCCTTAGCACGTTGATAATCATAGTAGTTATCGGGGTCGATACTACGTGTCTCGTTAGCACCTCCGTAGTAGCCGTTGCCGCCATTGGCACCATCGAACCAAAACTCGAACAAATGTCCGTAATTGCTCGTAAGTTCCTGAATCTGTTGATGATACGTCGTCACATATTCCGGATAAGCATATTTAGCGTTATGTCTATCCCAGGGTGAGCAGTAAATACCAAATTTCAAACCATATTTTCGGCAAGCGTCGGATAGTTCTTTCACCAAATCCCCTTTACCATTTTTATAAGAAGAATTTGAGATATTGTAATCCGTTGATTTTGTTGGCCAAAGACAAAATCCGTCGTGATGTTTCGCAGTGAGGATAACACCTTTCATGCCGCTGTTTTTCAACGTTTTGACCCATTGTTCGCAATCGAGACTTTCGGGATTAAAAGTGGAAGCCGGAGTGTCGCCGCAGCCCCATTCAAGGTCGTTGAAAGTATTCAGCCCGAAATGGATGAAAGCGTATGTTTCAAGCTGTTGCCATTCAAGCTGGTTGTCAGAAGGCACCGGATACAACGGTGTTGGAGCTTTAGTGCAAGAAACCAAGGCTAAAACTAAAACAGATATCAAAAAAATATTTTTCATGAATGCAAAATTAAATGATTTTTTACTAACTTTGCATGTTTTATAAAAAGATTTAACTATGAAAAAACTTTACTTTACACTTTTAGCATTGGTAATCAGCACGATGGCGTTTTCACAAGTCATTGTGAATGAAGGATTTGAAACAGGTAACACCGTCGGGCAGGCACCTGTCGGCTGGATTTGCCCCGACAATGGCTGGAAGGCTGGCATCACCATCCCTGACGACAACGAAGCCCGCGGTCGCAAGCCTCATACAGGCGACTGGTATATGTATGCCTCATATAATACAGATGTGTGGATTTACAAGGAAATCAACGCCACTGCCGGTAGTTATTACCGCGTATCGTTCTGGTACTCAACATGGCATGTCGATCATTTCAACCTCGAGGTCAAAGCCGGAACAAGTGCCACTCCTTCAGCTATGAACATCACTGTAGTGCCTGATTTTGTTATTGCCAACGAGGAATGGGAACAGACCTCAGCAGTGTTTCAGGCGACAAGCACTGGTAATTTCTATGTAGGCTTCCACAGCGTAGCCTCCAACATGCCTTGGTACCTCTCAATTGACGATGTCATTATCGAGCAGACAGCGCAGTATTTCTTTGATATTGAGCAACTCACGGCCGACACTACAGCATATTTCGGCGAGCCGGTATATCTGCGTTTCCTGCTTAGCAACACAGGTGAACAGGCCGACACATACCAGTTCGCCAATACTGGTTCCTTGCCTATCGAATTCTATCAAAACGGCTCACTGGTAACTAATGTCACTCTGCCTTATAATACCTCTGTTGAGTTGGTTGCCAAGACTACTCTGCCGATGAATCTCACTAATAATCAGGAGCTTCACGCCACTTTCGATGTGACTTCGGCACATTCAGCTCCGGTACAAAGCGCTGATTATAAGATCACTGCATTGTCACCTGTCAGCAGCTACCCATTGATGGAAGGTTTCGAAAGCACCACTTTCCCGCCAGCTGGTTGGCAGAACATAGCCACACTAGGGACATACAAATTTGAGCGTGTGACTTCAAACGACTGGCCGTCATGCACGCCTCACAATGAGAGTTCAGCCATGGCACGTTTTTACTGCTACACCAATCCTGAAGGCAGAAAAGGCGTCCTGATATCACCGAAATTACAACTCAGCGCCACAAATAACACCGTACGTTACTGGATCTACCGCAATTTCAACAACAACATCAACCGTGCGGATAAGATCAATGTATATTATTCACCAACCACAAACGTTGACGACGGCACACTCCTCGGCACTGTGCACCGCAATACGATGATGGAGCCTATTGTCGGCGAACTCAGCGACTGGTACGAATACGACTACACTTTCGACAGCCCTGAAGGCTACGGCTTCATTATTTTTGAAGGTGTGAGCGGCTATGGCTGGAACCTCTGCATCGACGATATCTTTATCAACACAACAAACATCGACAACAACCCTCCTGTCGTTGTTTCATTAGATGGAACACAGACATGGGCCGACACCCAGATGACACTCACATTGAGAGTATATGACGAATCAGAGTTGCCAAACCAGATGCAAGCAACATATACCATTGACGGTCAATCATATAACACCACATTCTACAAAACATCAAGAGCCAACTACGATTACATGGCAACATTGCCAGCACGCCCGAACCACACCACTGGAAGCATCATCTTCCATCTTGTTGATGAGCTTGGAAATGCATCAGAATCAGAGCCTTACGACATCCATTGGGACTGGCAGGCTCCTATCCTTCTTGAAGGTTTTGAAGATGAAGAGTTCCCTCCAGCGGGCTGGAGCATCGAATCACTCATGATGAGCTGGTTCTCATGGTACAGATTCCGTGCCGAATATGCCACAAACTACTTCGGTGACGAGTATTACGTGGTGCCGCCACAAGGCGAGAGAATGGCCGGCGTCGAATGGGACGAGTCTGAAGAATGGGGACCTCAAGATGAGGCGCTCGTAACCCCATTGATTCCTATTAACCGCCCGACAGTGCTGACATTCGAGACATTCTGCCAATATGGAATTCCGGACTATCAAGACCACTATAAAGTCGATGTTTTGAACACGAACACAGGTTCATGGACCACATTATGGGATGCCGTTGACCAGCCTGAATGGGTCAACAATTTCCAAGAGCCAGTAAGAATTGACCTGACAGCTTACCAAGGACAAAACATCAGACTGAGATGGCGCGCCCATAACAACGGCACAGATGTTCTTACCTTTTCATGGTTCATTGATAATGTGAGAGTCATCGCAACCGACACCATCGATTGTGTAAACGAAGTATCTTTACAGTCAAAGATTTATCCAAATCCAGTCGATAATTTACTGACTATCAACGCAGAAGAAGATATCCAACACATCAATATTTACAATGTTCTTTCTGTAAAAGTGATGGAGATGACTATAAATAACAAAGAAGCCGTCATCGACCTCTCAAATCTTGAAGCAGGAATGTATCTGATTGAGATTCAAGGTAAAAACGAAAAGAACATCAAGACATTTATCAAAAAATGATAGATATTAAAGCTATAAAAGACAAGTTTAACTCATTGTTTGGCAATGAGTTACGAGTATATACCTCACCAGGTCGCGTCAACCTCATTGGTGAGCACACCGACTACAACGGAGGCTTTGTGTTTCCTGGAGCCATCGACAAAGGCATTTATGCCGCGATAAACCCAAATGGAAGCGACAAAATCCGAGCCTACTCCATTGATTATCAAGCTTTGGCTGAGTTCGGGATGCGTGAGGAAAACGCACCGAAAGAGCCGTGGGCAAGATATATCTTCGGTGTTGTTCGCGAGATGCAGAAACGTGGTTTCGAGCCAAAGGGCTTCGACACAGTGTTTGCCGGCGACGTGCCGCTCGGAGCAGGAATGTCCTCGTCAGCGGCATTGGAAAGCACATTCGCGTTTGCACTAAACGATATTTATAACTTAGGTATCGACAAGTTCGAATTGGCGTGTATCGGGCAATCGACGGAGCATAATTATTGCGGTGTGAAATGCGGCATCATGGACCAGTTCGCCTCCATCTTCGGCAAGAAAGGCCACCTGATGCGACTCAATTGCGCCACGATGGAGTTTGAATACTTCCCGTTTGATCCGAAAGGATACAAGGTGGTGTTGCTCGACACTGTGGTGAAACACGAACTGGCGTCATCGGCTTACAACAAACGTCGCGAATCGTGCGAAAACGCTTGTGCTCATATCGCCGCGAAACATCCTGAAGTGAAATATCTCAGCGATGCCTCCATGGCAATGCTCGACGAGGTTAAAAATGAGATTTCGCATGAAGACTACATGCGCGCAAAGTACGTCATCGGCGAGAAACAACGTGTTTTGGATGTCTGCGGAGCCTTAGAAAAAGGCGACTACGAGACTGTAGGCAACCGAATGTACGGCACACATTACGGCATGAGCAAGGAATACGAAGTGAGTTGCGACGAACTCGATTTCCTGAACGACATCGCAAAAGAATGCGGCGTAACAGGCTCAAGAGTCATGGGAGGCGGCTTCGGCGGATGCACAATAAACCTTGTGAAAGAAGGCATTTACGATAAGTTTATAGATACAGCAAAAGAAAAGTTTAACAAGAAATTTGGTCATTATCCTAAAATATATGATGTAATCATATCGGATGGTGCAAGAAGAATTGAATAAAACATTTATACAATGAAGCCAACATTATTAGTATTAGCAGCTGGAATGGGTTCACGATATGGAGCCTTGAAGCAGATGGACGGTGTGGGTCCAAACAATGAAGCAATCCTCGATTATTCGATTTACGACGCAAAACGCGCCGGTTTCGGAAAAGTCGTATTCGTTATCAGAAAAGATTTCGCAGAAGCGTTCGAGAAAGTGAACAGCAGCGAAAAATTCGGCATTCCGGTAGAATATGTTTATCAAGGACTTGAATGCCTCCCAGAAGGTTACAAAGTGCCAGAAGGCCGTGTAAAACCTTGGGGAACAGGCCATGCAGTGCTGATGGCTGCCAACGTCATCCACGAGCCATTCGCAGTAATCAACGCCGACGATTTCTATGGCAAAGAGGCTTACGAGGTCTTGGCAAAATATCTGCAAGAATGCGAAGGAAAGACTGGCGCTTATTCGATGGTAGCATACAAACTCAAGAACACCTTGTCGGATTTCGGCACAGTGTCGCGTGGTGTGTGCACATCCAACAGATGCAACTTCTTGCAGACAATTGTCGAACGCACTTCTATCGCAAAAACAGCTGAAGGTGCAGCATACACTGACGAGACAGGCGAGCATTCCCTCCCACTCGACACCTTGGTTTCGATGAATTTCTTCGGTTTCACCCCTGATTTCTTGGGTTATCTTGAAGCAGGTTTCAAAGAGTTCCTCGATGGTCCGGCACAGACAAATATCAAAGCTGAGTTCTACATCCCGTTGATGGTCAACAATTTAATCAACGCAAAGAAGGCAAAACTGAAAGTATTGTCAAGCGATGCAGTTTGGTTTGGTGTGACATACAAAGAGGATAAGCCTGATGTCGTTAAGAAGATCCAAAATCTTATTGACAAAGGCGTTTATCCGAAAAATCTTTGGTAGGGACAACTTGTCCGTACTGGATAAATTTTAATAATGTAAAATTTAGAAATTATGGCAGAAAATAAGAAAAATTACACCATTCCGATTATTGTGATGTTCTTGCTTTTCGGAATGATTTCGTTTGTGACAAACCTCGCGTCACCGATGGGCGACATCCTGAAAAACCAGTTCAACATTCCAAACTGGCAAGGAACACTGGGTGTTTTCGCCAACTTCATCGCTTACGCAGTGATGGGAATCCCATCGGGCAACCTTCTTCAGAAAAGAGGTTACAAGAAGACGGCTCTCATAGCTGTGGCTGTAGGTTTCATTGGAGTCGGCATCCAGACACTGTCTGGTGTTTTCGAGAGTTTCTTCGTTTATCTGATTGGCGCTTTCATCGCTGGCTTCAGCATGTGTCTGCTCAACACCGTCGTCAACCCGATGCTTAACAAACTGGGCGGCGGCGGCAACCGTGGTAACCAGCTGATTCAGATTGGCGGAAGCTTCAACTCATTGATGGGAACAGCGGTCATCGTTATCACCGGATTGCTCATCCCAAGCATCGTGGAGGCCAAGATCAGCGACGTGTTCCCGTTGATGTACACCGCATTGGCAATCTTCGCAATAGCTTATATCGTAATCAAGAGAACCGACATTCCAGAGAACAAGCAACAGATTGTTACTCAAAAGGTTAAAGACGAATACGGCCCAATGTCGTTCCGTCATTTCGTGCTTGGTGCAATCGGCATTTTCATCTATGTTGGTGTCGAGGTCGGTATTCCGAACGTTTTGCACAAATGGCTGCAGAACCCTGATATGAACATCTTCGCAGAAGGCGTACAAGCCGATGACGTGGCTGCTTCAGTGGCTGCAACTTATTGGTTCTTAATGCTTATCGGCCGTCTCATCGGCGGTATCATCGGCAACAAAGTCTCCGCTAAGACCATGTTAATAACTGTATCGTGCATTGGCATCATCCTGACTTTGTTGGGAATGTTTGGTCCAGAAAGACAGGTTCATGTTCTTGCGTTCAACGGCGCCGACGGATTTGGCTTGGAGAGAATTCCTCTCAACGCTGCATTTTTGATGTTTATTGGTCTCTGCACCTCGGTGATGTGGGGCGGCATATTTAACCTCGCAGTCGAAGGCTTGGGCAAATACACCGAGCGCGCTTCGGGTATCTTCATGACTCTCGTCTGCGGCGGTGGTATCCTGCCATTACTGATGAACGCCATCGTTGACGGTTGCGGCGGCACAGGCTATCTCCAGAGCTACTGGGTGATAGTCGCAGGACTGGCATACCTACTGTTCTACGCCCTCGTGGGGTCAAAGAATGTGAATAAGGATATTCCTACGGAATAAGTTTAGCCTCAGCTCGCTCAAACAACCGCCATTGGGCTTTCGTGCGTACGAGGTTATGCTCTGGATATCTTATCTTATAATATGTGTCCCCATTGATGTAATCGGCTAAAAAACGCACGGTTTGCATGTAGGGGAACAGCAAGGCGGCATACGGAAGATTTTCTTTTTCCACTGGAAGGAGAAAATCTTTCGTGCTTTCAAGGTAGCCCTTTGTAAACGCCTCGTAAATCTCCATATTGAAGTCGATATTATTGAGATTCGGATCGTCTTCAAGACCTGTATTTGCTGCTGTGCGCAAAAAATCGCCGTAATCGGAGAAGATAAAACTCGGCATCACAGTATCCAAATCAATGATACACAACACGTTGCCATCTTTATCAAATAGCATATTGTTGACTTTCGTATCGCAATGGCAGATGCGTTTCGGAAGCTTACCTTCACGGAACAAACGCTCGCCGAGTGTCATTTTCTCTTCACGTTTGAAAATTTCATCAAGATAATACCGGACTTCACGCACGCGTCCTACCCTATCTTCAGCGACGGCGTCACGAAGCTGTTTCAAGCGGAATTCGATGTTATGAAAATCAGGGATAATCTCGCCAATAGGCTCTTTCAAATCAGAAAGCAGGTATTCAAACTCACCAAACGATTTTCCGGCAAGGTAAGAATAATGCGGATTGATGGTCTGATAAGTTATCGAATCAGGCACAAAATCCATCAAACGCCAATACTTCCCGTCATCCAAATAATAGTAATTATTTGATACTGACTTATAAAACTTTAACGTCTTCTTACCTTTCTTTCTCAAATGATCCGTCACCTTATTAATGTTATCCATCAGCATGTCAACGTCTTGAAACACAGCGTTATTGATGCGCTGGAGCACATATTTCGGCTTGTCGGAACATTCGGCAAAGACCTTGTAGGTGTCGTTGATAAGCCCCTCGCCCATTGGCTTCACGTCGGCGACTTTATCAGCGATTTCGAATTTAGAGACTATATCTATAAGATTTTCCATGATGAAATTTTTTGTAAAAATAGAAAAAATTGCCGAACGTATGAAAAATTTGTTTAATTTTACAATCCAATTTCATTCTTATGAAGAGTAAAATACTAACTATTACGCTATTAGCGATTTTCATGCCATTAGTTGTAGCATTAAGCGGCTGCAAGAGCGACTGTTCCAATGGCAAAAAATACAAAATCAAAGACAATGTCATCGTCTTTGACGAACCGCAACGTGTTGAAGGTCAGACTAGTATGCTCCAATTTGCAGCTGAGCCGATAGAAAATGTGAGAATCGGCTTCATCGGACTGGGCATGCGCGGCTACGACGCAGTCTATCGCATGACGTTTATCGATGGCGTTCAGATTGTTGCTTTGTGCGACCTCATTGGCGATAAAGTCGAGAAAGTTCAGAAAGAGATTCTTGAAGACAAAGGGCTGCCGCGTGCCGCCGAATATGTTGGTGAGACGGCTTACAAACAGTTATGCGAGCGCGACGACATCGACCTAGTCTATATCTGCACCAACTGGCAGACACACGTGCCTATGGCGGTTTATGCCATGCAACACGGCAAGCATGTGGCTGTGGAAGTGCCTGCTGCCACTAACATTGAGGAATGCTGGCAACTTGTAGATGTTTCCGAGCAGACGCGCAAACACTGCATGATGCTCGAAAACTGCTGCTACGACTTCTTCGAGATGACCGCTTTGAATATGGCAAAACAAGGCATGTTTGGCGAGGTGATTCACGCCGAAGGTGCATATATCCACAACCTGGAGCCGTATTGGCATGAATATCAGGACAATTGGCGTCTCGACTTCAACCAGAAAAATGGTGGCGACGTGTATGCCACACACGGCCTCGGCCCAATCTGCCAGGTTCTTGACATCCACCGCGGCGACCGCATGGAATACCTCGTCTCAATGAGCACACCTTCATATAACGGCAAGGAAATAGCCAAAGAGATGATGGGTACCACCGACTTTGCCAACGGCGACATGACCACCACCATTATTCAGACCGCCAACGGCAAGACCATCTTGATTGAACACGATGTCTATACCTACAGACCATACAACAGATTATTCCAACTCACTGGTACTGAAGGTTTTGCCAACAAATATCCTATCGAAGGCTTCACTTTGATGGACAAGAACCTTCCTGAAGGTTTTTTGGCTGAAGGCCAACATCTGAATGTCCATGGCTTCGTTCCTAAAGATGTCCGCGACAAGATTTTGGACGAATACCTCCACCCTGTCGCCAAATCTGTTGAGGAAAAAGCCAAGGAAGTTGGCGGTCACGGCGGCATGGACTTCATCATGGATTATCGCCTGATTTACTGCCTGCAGAACGGTCTGCCGCTCGATGAAGATGTTTACGATGCAGCTGAATGGTCATGCATCGGCGACCTCACACGCGCTTCCATCGCTCATCATGGCATGCCAGTGAAAATGCCTGATTTCACTCGCGGTGACTGGAATAAGGTTAATGGTTACAAACATGCAATGAAATAAACAATTATTATATAATCCAAACTAAAAATTAAGCACAATGAAAAAGAAATTTGTATGCCCAATTTGCGGCTATGTACACGAAGGAGATGAAGCTCCAGAAAGATGCCCTCAGTGCAAACAGGTAGTTGAATGGAAAGTCCTCGACGAGAGCGCAGCCCTTAACTTTGTGACCGAACACGTCATCGGTATTGCCAAAGGCACTGGTGATGAGATGCTTAAAGACCTGAACGCACAGTATATGGCTGAGGCCACTGAAGTAGGTATGTATCTCGCCATGAGCCGTCAGGCCGACCGCGAAGGTTATCCTGAGATTGCAGAGGCTTTCAGACGTTATGCATTTGAAGAGGCTGACCACTGCGCAAGATTCGCTGAGCTTCTCGGTGAGGTCGTTTGGGACACCAAGACCAACCTCTACAAACGTATGGTAGCTGAATGCGGCGCTTGCGAGGAGAAGATGCGTATAGCCCGCGTGGCCAAAGAACGCAACCTCGACGCTATCCACGACACTGTCCACGAGATGGCAAAAGACGAGGCACGCCACGGCAAAGGCTTTGAAGGACTCTACAACAGATACTTCAAGTAATCAAACCAAACAATAATAAAAAATGTGAAGCTCTTAAGAGCTTCACATTTTTTATTTATGTAACAACCAATTAGTTTCCTTTTGCGGCTTGAATGATAGCATTGTTAGCATCGAGGAACTCCTGAAGCTCGCTTTTCGACAGTCCTTCTGGCTGGACAGCTTTGGCACCGTCAAGAAGCTTCACATAACGGTCACCACGGATACCAACCTTTGAAATAGCCTGATACATCTTTGTCTGAGGATTGTAAGTGACCTCGGTCTCACCCAATGGCTCGCATGCCTTCTGGATGCTGAAGCTCATCTGCTCCCAGTGTGACTTAAGAGCCTTTGCCACCTTGCCGTCAACACCAACTGTTGAACGCTCAGCGTTTGTTGACACAGCGTTTTCGAGAACGCGAGAGATTGCAGCATATGCCTCAAGTTGTGCCATCTCGACGGCAACCGATTCAACATCAGCCTCGCCAATGCCTGCAAACCAGCGGAATGGACGTTTTATCATATCGGTACCATCGTCATTCATGGTCTCAACCATCTCGATACCCGATGTCTTTATAGTCCTTGTTTGGGCAAACACAGAGCTTGCCATTGTAAAAATAGCTGCTAAAAGTATAAATTTTACTGTTTTCATTGTTAATAATTTTAATAAACTACATGTAATAATTGTAACTTGAATCGCCATCAGTGATAAGGCACGTTCCTTTGTCGGTAAACTTCACAACTTGAGGGATATGTCCGTCTTTAAGGAATTCTCGGAGTCTTTCTACAACTTTTGATGGAATTCCTTTAAAATATGCACCGTTGGCGCATACCACGATGATACCTTTGGTTGTGATGCAAACGCCTAAAATACGACCAAATTTGTTACTGGCTTCCTTCATCATATCATAATCGCGTGTGTTTGAAGCGTTATAATATTTGTCAGTAACATATGCCCAATTGTCGGAATTGTCCAACGATACAGACAAAATCTTGTCTTTGTCTTCATTGCGACTTTTCAGCATATTGAGGAAATCAGAAGGCAGCCCTTCTGTTCCGTAGCCATAGTCATTTCTAATGATTGCGTAATGTCCTTTATTATTGAAAGTCACATCACTGATACGTTCCTTATCCTTGTTATACTGTATGATTTTATCTTTTAGAGTTTTGTACATGTCACCCATTCCGGTATAAGAATAGCCGTTACTTCCATTAATAACAATGCCTGTACCATCCGATAAAATGGCGCCGGTTCTCACTCCACCCCAACCTTTAATAGATTCTTTCAATGAAGAAAGACCAACCGCCGAATCATCCCAATCTGTTCTCTGCCAGCCACATAACGTATAATTATTGATTGTCTCATTAACATCGTACTGAACGGTTGTTGTGGTTGTTGTAGTGGTCTTGACCGGGGTTACAGTAGTAGTCGTTGTTGTAGTTGTATGGATTTCAAACAACTTACCTCCCAGTTCATTGCTGGCATTGTAGATATCCATTCCCGAAGCGTTGCAGAATGTGTTGACCACTTTGCCAAACTGGCCTGTCTCCACGTTGAGCAATTTTGCGAGAATAAAGAATCCGCTGCCGTCGGTGCTGGCTTCTGTCACGAGGACGTACTGGACTCCGGCCATCTGACCGAGTCGTCTGATTTGCGATTCGTCAACAACGCCTGAACGTTGGAAATTCTGTTCTTGCATAATGACATCAAACGCCGACCTGTCGTATCCTTCATAGCCGGGGGCGTTTGCCACAGCGACTTCCATGCCGCCGCGCACCATGTTTTTCTGCATATTGTTAACACTACCATCGCATTTCGTCTCCATGACAGCCACCTTTTTCACCTGGGCCGGCAACAGAAGCGATGCCATCAATAATAGAATGGTTATGACCAGACTTTTTCTCATAATTTAATGTTCTCTTTTAACATTTTGCTGATTTCTTTTCTTATTTTCTTGAATCCGTCGCGTCCTGCCTCATCGTAACTCAATGTGTGTGAGCCTTTAACAGAAATCTCGTCTTCATAGATACGTTGTCCGGTAGCTGTTTTGTCGATGGTAACAGCGGCGTCAACGTAGGTGAAATAAGCAGTTCCACCAGCATTGCTGACTTTGTTGTATTCTCTTGAAGAAGCGTCAATATAAATCACATAATCAGCTGAACTCGGATCGTCAACGAAATTACATCCCGATTCCGAGAGATCACCTTTTATCTCATTCTTTAACTTAGGATAATTCTTACCGAAATTGTCGGCTCTGCATACCACACAATAAGTTGTGCCATATTCAAGTTCAGCAAGTTTTTGTTTCACAATCTGTTCTTCATTGTGGATAGAGTTAAGATGTTCCAAGATCTTGTTTTCATCCAGTCCGAACACATTGATCCAGAATAAAGGCTTTCCTGCTTTGTCGAACATCTTCATTGCATTCTGCAGCTCCTCTTTAGCCTTGGTTTTGAAGCCTTGGCTGCTGTAATTGTCAGCTATAGTAACGCAATTCTTGATATTGTTGACGAGCATTTTTATCTCATTCTCATAGAAATAGCAAGCCTCTACCTTATTAATATAAAGGATAACCTGATGTTTTCCGGTTGTGCTGTTGTATTTGTCAAACGACTTGGCGAGATTCATATCGACATCGGTCGATAATTTTTTCGACGAGTTGTAGAAGATACTTGAGCGTCCGTCAATCACGTTTTTATCCATCTGGCTCACCTCTGTCACTCTAACCTGAATCTGTTTGGCTAGGTTGAAGCGGGCCAAATCGAGTGCTTCCTGCTTGGTATCAGCGCTTTCAATGTCATGGAAATATCCGTCGGAGGTATATTTCACCCATTCCGACGGATAGTTCTGCGCTTCTGCGAAGCATCCAGCAAAAAGCAACAATGCTATCGCTAAAATCTTTTTCATAGATTATTTACCTGCTTTTGCAGCTTCCATGATAGATTTGTTGACATCGATAAACTGCTGAAGCTCTTCGCCCTTCAGATTATCTGGCTTGTAGTTACCAGCGCTGTTAAGCATCTTCTGGAATTTGTCGCCACGAACACCGACTTTCTGTGTCACTGTGTACATTTTTGACTCTGGGTCATACTCGACTTTTGTGTCACCAAATGGCTCGCAAGCGTTAGAAATGCTCATACTGACCTGCTCCCAGTGTGATGTGAGGGCTTTCTGGACTTCGCCGTTGTTGACAACGCTTCCACGTTCTGCATTTGTCAAGACTGCGTTCTGCATAACTCTTGAAATAGTAGCACGTGCTTCGAGTTCTGCCATTTCGATAGCGGTCTGCTTGTCGTTGGCTTTGCCGATACCAGCATACCATTTAAAAGCAACTTTCACCATCTTGGTACCATCCTCGCTGAGGTCGTCAACCATTTCAACGCCCTGCAACTTTGTGGTTTCAACTCTTACATCATTACCTTCAATGCTTGTAGTTTTTGTCGTCTTGGTTTCAACAGTAGCATTCTTTGTGCTTCCGCAGCTTGCGAAAACGAGGGCGATCAACGCCATTCCAATTAAATGTAATTTTTTCATTGTTATGAAATTTTAGTTAGTTAATAATAGTTTTCTATATATTACGTTGCAAAATTACAACTTTTTTAATACAAATACAATTTTTGTGAGATTTTTTTTCGAAATCAATAATTATATCCATTTCCCAATTGCATCTTTTCAGTGGCGTAATGTCCGAGATAAACAAGGCCGAGATTACCGTCGATGGCAATCTTGTCGCCTGCTTTAAGCATATTGCCGTTCAGCTCGGCGCAATGTTTTTCGTCATTGACCATCAGCTCGACGCAGCTCACCACGCAGACTTTTCCGAGGCGCACAGCGGTGACGGCGGCATGTGAGGTGGCACCACCGCGGGCCGTCAGCAAGCCATCGCAGTCGAAAATCAACCCTATGTCGTCAGGAACAGTGTCAGGACGCACAAGAAGCACGTTCTCGTCAGGGTATTTGGCGCGTAACGTCTTGATATCGTTTTCGTTAAATGCGATAATGCCATTCATGGCACCTCCGCCAATGCCCATGCCTCGGCCAATCTGGTTCATCTCCAACGGTGACTGAACGAAGGCGTTGATGGTGCTTTCCAATTTCAAGTCTTGGTCACGAATCTGTAAGATATGGAAGTCTTCAGGCTTGTCGGATTCGAACGTAAACTCCATCTCCTGCGGCGCGTATCCGAGGTCTTCGGTAAGCGTCTTAGCAATCGAATAAATCGTCTTATAAATCTCCGGAAGGGCTGTCTGCATTGACGGTCCATCGAGTTTAGCGGCTTTACGCTGGGTCTCTCCTATCGGCAACGGTTTCACGAGACCGCCCACGATGTCCTCACCCTGGCTGCGCATGGTGAAGTCGCCATAAAGATGCACGCCCGGACGCTCACGATGCGGGTTCTGCGTGAACACCACGCCAGTGCCCGACACCTCGCTGATGTTACCGAAAATCATCTGCTGCACGATGACGGCAGTACCCCAGTTTTCTGATATCCCCAGATGACGGCGATATGCCAGCGCTCGCTCGGAGTTCCATGAGTCGAACACCATGTTCACGCAATCGACAATCTGCATGAACGGGTCCTGTTCGAGCTTAACGCCATGATTTTCAAGGATTTTCTTATATGAATACGCCATCTCGCGCATCTGCTCAGCCTTGAAATCGACCTTCTGCTTGACGTTGTAAATGGATTTGAAGGTGTTGATTTCCTCGTCGAAAACATCACGATGTATGCCTTTCGCCATGCCCCAGCTCTGCAAGAAACGACGGTACGAATCCCAGATAGCCCAAGCTTTTGCTGGGTCTTGCGCAATTTTCTCGACAAGCTCGTCATTCAAACCCACGTTAAGGAAGGTATCCATTGCGCCTGGCATCGAGATGGCGGTACCCGAACGCACCGAGACTAGCAAGGGCAACTCCGGATTGTTAAATTTACGACCTGTAATCTCCTCCAACTTCGCCATGAATTGCTTCAACATCCCGTGAATCTCGGTCCTCAACTCCGGAATGGTGTTGATTGTGTCATTTCTACGGAAAGCCTCGGTGGTGATGACAAATCCGGGAGGCACCGGCAGATTTCGCAGATATAGATTCTTCAGATGGTAGGCCTTGTTGCCGATAAAGACCTGGTTATCCATTTGGGGCGTCTGCTCCCAGAACGGACAAATCATCATCTCGGAATTGTAGGTCATTATATCGCTGATGAGTTTAGGATCAAGGCTCGATTCCATGGTTCTCAACGAGTTAAGGATACGTCCAATAAAATTGTCCAATGGCTGCATCAGGAAGGCGTCCGATAATAAATCACGGTGGAATTCCTCAGATTTCTTGCTTATCAGAGCTGCCATATCGCGCTCGCTGAGCCTTCCATCAGCATCGAAAAGCTGCGGAATGACTATCTTGAGCGGGTATTCGTACGATTTTATGAAGAATTTTATGATGATACGTCTGACATCCTCTGCAATGAACTGGAAGATGTTGATATACTGACCGAACGAGAAGCTTCGCGAGGTCAGCGAGAAACGCAGCATGTCGAGCTTCGAATTAAAGCCCTGGTTGGTGATGCCGTCGAGGGCCAATCCGTCGCGGAAATACTCCAATATCTTGCAAATCTGGTTAAGCGTGCGTTCAGAAATGTATTCAAGATTGATGCTCTGCACCACCTTTTCCATGAGCTGGGTAGCGACACGTTCAAGCCTGAATGTCAGGCCCATAGCCTCAAATTTGTTCTCACGGTAAGTGCCGTACATCGACGGGATGCCGATGGCGATATGACGTTTGTGGTAGATATTTTCCCAGCCTTCGCTCTGTTCCGGATTGAAGATGATGCCTTTGAGTTTGTCCATGAAGGCGTATATCAAAGTTATCGACTTATCCAAATCCTTTGATTTATAAGCTTTTTCGAACTCATCAATCTCTGTATCCGAAATAAACGGATAGTTGCGCAGATAAGCGAAGATATTCACCGACTCGAAGCTGTATTTTTCACGCAGATATGCGTACAAGTCGCGGGTATCCATGAGTCGTAGATGTTCACGATCATAAATCTCGCCTGTAAGATTGATGCGGTCGGCTGCTTTTTTAATGAGACTTTCGTAGTCATCGCGCGAAAGCATCAACACGTCTTCCGGGTTGAGACTCGATATCTCGCACATCGTCTGCACAAGATTATGAATATGAACGAAATACTCGCTCTTCATGTCGATTGACTCGAACACGTTTTTCGGCAAAATCGGCTTCAGGTCGTCGATATTTCCGTCGCTCCAGAACTTAAACACGTCGAAAGTGAGCGCGATGAGGGTGTTGTTGCTTTCGGTGTGCACCTGCTTGCGCAAGAAATGCACGAGTTTGTCCTGCCGCAGCCCGATTTCGTCCATATTGGTGGTGACGTTACGAATCTCGCCCTCCGCCCCTATCTCGTTAAAATACACGGGGAAGATGCGAGAGAGCTGCTTCACCTTTTTATAATAAGGCGTGATGTTGGAATTCAGGATCTTGGTGATTTCGCGCTGGAAGAGGTCGGTGTCGCTCAGGAAGATTCCGCCAAGTTTCAGGTTGACAATCAACGAGGAAAGCAGTTTTTCCAACGGCGTTTTCGAGTATTCGATAAGCTCCAGCCAAACTCTTATGTTCTTGATATGGTCTTTATTTACTGACAATTGCCAGTCTTCGTTCACAAACACGTTACCAGGCGTGACGAAGCCGAATTCGATGAGTCGTTTCTCGAAATGGTTCACTATCTCCTTCATCTCGGTGGTATCCACGTCGATGATTTTCTTGCCCAGAGTGAGCTGGAAATCGAGCACCGCCGAGGTGTAGTTTTTGCGTAATTCCTTTGCGAGGTTGAAAATCGTGTCGATGAACGGTATCAGTTCGTTTTGCGGCAGCTCGTCGATGGCGTCGCGCATCATGCGGTCCATGTTCCAGATGAGACGCTCACGCTGGCTCTCCATACCTGGAATATGAAGCAGATAAAACACATAATGAAACTTGGTGACGAACCTTGGAAACAGCTTCTCCGACTCAGTGAAACGCTTCGCAACCTGTTCAAAATGAGGCATATCTGAAAGCACTTCCCATGTTTCGGCAGCATTCAAATCGGCATTAAGTTTGTTAAAATAAGGCTCCCCGACTTCGTTGACAATCACAATTTTCTCATCGTCAGAAAGTATATCGGTGTTTTCCGTGACCCATTTCTCAACTTCGGATGTCGATTGCCAATAGCTGTAATTTTCGCCAAGCATTTTTCTCAAAATCTCGCAAGTCGAAGCGTTGAAATGCTCGTCTTTTGCCACATTGTCGAGGTAACGCTCTGCATGTTTTGTGGCAAGGATATAACAGTCTTTATTTGTTTCGAATTTATCTTCCAAGATATTGAAAACCAATTCAATAAGCATCGAATGTTTGGGCGATTCGGTTATCACTTTATTGGCAAACTCCATTAAGGTGACGACGATATTGAGGCGAAGTTTTAGTGCCACCTCTGGTTTCAACAGGCTCCTCATCATCTCGAGCGGCAATTTCAGGGTGTCGGCAGGCACATCGTCTTTGGTGTAAAACCAGAAGTCGTCCATCAGGATCTTGCGCAGCTCCTCGGTCACGAAGGTATGGTTCGATAGCGGGTGATGGTATTCGGTGATGCATTCCGACGCCCTTTTATTGATGCCGAAGTAATCTTTGCTCAGCGCGATAAACGCCTTATGCTCTTCGGGGATAAAAATGTCCTTGTATCGTGTCTGTGCCAGATTCGCTTCCAGCGCCTGTGATTTAAAAGTCTCGCCCATGATTTTTATTTTTCGAGTTGTTCTTCAAGAAATTCAGCGGCATCCGCTACGCAGTCGGAACAGTCGCGAAGCACCACGCCAGTGTCAACACCTTTAAGCATTTTGCATTGCGTCGCGCCGTTGCGGAGCTGAAACTTTGCCATTATCTGTTTCATGCCGCGAATGGCTTTCACACGATCGTCCAATGCCAATCCGAGCACCATTCCGGCACCTGTTATCGCGCCGCAAGTGCCTTCCATGTTGCCCATCCCAAGTCCGAATGGGCTTCCGAGGTTTCTTGCCGTCTCCTCGTCAATGCCTGCAATGTCGCAATAAGTGCAAATGAGTGCCTGGGCGCAGTTGTAGCCACAACTTTTCTTATCCACCGCTTCTGATATTCTTGATTTCATTATTAAATAGTTTAAAAGTCAGCATATTATTAACAAATGCAAAGATAGTAATTTTTTTTTAAACATTTTTGTCTGCAGCAATTAAAATATTTTGTAGTTTTGCATCGGTTTAAGCAACCACCGGAGCCGAATAGCGGTTTCAGTCCGAAGGCTCAAAGATATGGGAGGCAGAAATGCCTCTCTTTTCTTATTAAAGGAATCCTGTTATCTTTTTTCTGTAGATACCAGTTCTGATTTCTTTCATCGTCAGTTCTACCATTTTTCCATACTTGTTTTGAAGCATGATGTTTCCGTATGGTATCTCGTTTCTCAATAGGTAATCTATGGCTTCTTTTAACAAGCCTGCATCCATGTTTACCAGTTTAAGTATTATTGTGCCCGCTTGCATAAAACCATGTTCAAGTTCCTTAGCAAGAGTATTCGCATTTGTAGTTACACAATATTTAAAATCGGCAAGTCGGTATATTTTACCAATTTTTATTAGACTATCTGAACATACCACATCATCAAGTTCAGGCAAAAACACAACAGAAATTCCGACTGCGTTCAGTTCATAAGCCATCTGTTTTGTCTGTTCCCATGTTGCAGTCTTTGGACCTTTGTTTCCAGAAAACAGTTTTGTAATACGACCTTCTATATCATTGATAATCTTCGCTCTATCATCATTAATCACACTTTCAAAAATGGCGTTCTTCTCCTTGATACCTCTCGCCTCATTTACTTTTTGCAAAATTATTGATGAATATGGTTCAAAAGATATATGCGTATCATCCTCACTATATCGTAAATCAATCATAATCCTGTGCCTTGAGTTCTGATGGTGCAAAGATAATAATTTTTTGATCTCAAATGTTAAAAAAAGAAATATTTTGTATATTTGCAGTTTGAAAATATCAGAAATTCAAGTATCAAATATAATCAACAATATGGAAAAGATTAAAGTAGGTATCAACGGTTTCGGTCGTATCGGCCGTAACGTTTTCCGCATCTGCTGCGAAAGACCGAACCTCGAAGTGGTGGGCATCAACGACCTCACAAGCACCAAGGTTTTGGCACATCTTCTGAAATATGACTCAACACAGGGCAAGTTCCCAGGCACAGTCGAATACGATGAGACAGCTTTGATAGTCAACGGAGTACGCGTTCCTGTCACAGCTGAACGTGCTCCTATCAACATCAAATGGAGCAAGACTCCTGACGTAGTTGTAGAGTCAACAGGTATCTTCCGCTCAAAAGAAAGCGCAAAAGGCGGCTACGGCGACCACCTCAAGAACGGCGCCAAGAAAGTGATCCTTTCAGCTCCTTCAAAAGACGCCATCGACGCAACAATCGTGGTGGGTGTCAACAATAACGAACTCACCGATGAAGTCGAATGCGTATCAAATGCATCATGCACAACAAACTGCCTCGCCCCTGTCGCCAAGGTTTTGAACGACCGCTTCGGCATCGAGCAAGGTTACATCACAACAATCCACAGCTACACCAACGACCAGGTTATCTTGGACGGTCCGCACAGCGACCTTCGCCGCGCACGTTCAGCCGCCTTGTCGCAGATCCCGACCACAACAGGTGCAGCAAAGGCAGTGGGTATCGTCATCCCTGAACTCAACGGCAAACTCGACGGCATCGCAGTGCGCGTCCCAACCCCAACCGGCTCACTCGTTGACCTCGTGTGCACACTGAAGACAGAAGCCACCAAGGAGCAGATAAATGCCGCCATGAAAGAGGCAGCCGAAGGCCCAATGAAAGGCGTCCTCGAATACACCGAAGACCCTATCGTGAGCTGCGACATCATCCACAACCCTCACTCATCAATATTTGATGCCGACAGCACAATGGTGATGGGCAAGATGGTCAAGATTTTGTCATGGTACGATAACGAATGGGGCTATTCAAACAGAATGGTCGATCTCATTGAGATGATGAAGTACTAAAAAAAAGGACTCCAACAGGAGTCCTTTTTTTTATTCAATGCGCAAGTCCTGGATTCCAGTGACCTCGTGCTCGCTGATACCATCAATAACTATTCTCACCGATTTTACCGGCTTCTCGGGATGGCAATAGGCACGATATCCGTCGATAGCATCATATTCAAAACGGTTGCCTCGATGATATTCCTCGCCGTCATACGAATATTCTATATATCCATTTAAGACACCATAAACCGCCAAAGTGTAATAACCGGTACACATCCCTATCGACTGACACTCAACAGGTTCGTCAAAAGTAAATTTAATATAGTCGCCGTCTCCAATTTCACGCGAAGTGAAGCAATAAGTGTTCAAATCGTAATCCACAAGCCTGTTGATGTCCTCAAAAAACGGGATATTGCTCTCCACCGTCGTCTGCGGCTTCAGATAATGATGCAGCTCGATATTTTGAGCGCCTCTCGCGATGCTCGAACGTCCTTTATAAAACGTTGCAAACCTATAATTCTCTGGCGTTTCGGTCTTTATCGGACCATAATATCTATCAGATTTCTCCGTCGGCGTGCTGCCGTCTTCCGTATATCTTATCTTCAAATCTTTATTGTCGCATTTCGCAACAAGTTTTCCGTCTTCATACACGACCTCCGGAGGCACAATCCTAAACTTCCATCCCATAGCATCGAGTCGCTCATATTGTGCATCATACAGACGTCTCTTAAAATCCTGTAGATCTTGTTCATCCTGTCCACTTTTATGACACCATCCTGTCTCTGAAAGTGCCAAAAGCTTAGGAAACACTTGATAATCGACAAAGTCTTTCACGCCAAGACATTCTGCCCAACAGCCGCCTTGTACCCCAAAAGCTTCATCCGTCGGGTCAAAACTGTAGGCTTTTTCAAGAGAGTTCACGCCAGCCCATTTCAAGCCGCGTTCATCCTCACTCTGTTTCATGTCAAAATACATGTATTGTGCTATCTGCATCACCGTCGGATGGCCTTCTTTTATTGATTTCGCACCTCTTTCCAGACTTGCCCAGGCATAAACCACCGTCTCAGGCATCAGTTCGCCTCCATCGATAATCTCATCCCAGCCTCCCATAATTTTTCCATGCTTCGCCAAAATCTGTTCCATCCTTCTCACAAAGTAATTCTGCGGCTCAGCAATATCACGGCAATGCGGACATTCTTTCCATGAATCCTTGTTAACCTCGTCACCACCTATATGAAATATTTTCGATGGGAAAAGCTCCGCCATTTCTCCAATGATAGTGTCCAACATAGCGTAGTTTTCCTCTCTTCCGATGCACCAAACGTTATTTGTTTCCCATTGGACACTATAGTGTTTTCCAGTGGTTTCGCACAAAATCTCAGGATAACTCACTGCCACCGCCTTGCTATGTCCAGGCAGGTCGATTTCAGGAATGATATTGATATTTCTGTCGGCAGCGTATTTAACTATTGATTTTATCTCTTCCTGGGTGTAAAAACCACCATTACGTTCCATTCCCGATGCATAGGCAGGCTTCAATGCCTCGTGAGCACCACGCCACGCTCCTATTTCCGTCAGTTTGGGATAATGCTTGATTTCAACCCGCCAACCTTGGTCGTCGGTAAGATGCCAATGAAAATTATTGATTTTGTAATATGCCAAAGCATCAATAAATCTATAGATAAAAGCGGCGTCAAAAAACGTCCTCGATACATCAAGATGCATGCCTCTATAAGCGAACCTCGGAGCATCATAAACCCTCATCTTCGGGAACTTAACCCGACTAATCTTCTTGTTTTTTCTGGCATTATCAGCTTTATATACATCCGAAGGCAGCATCTGCAGCAACGTCTGGATGCCATAAAAAGCGCCTTCTTTAGCGCCAGCAATAATCCAGATATTGTCTTTATCAACTATTATATTATAAGATTCGGATAATTCAATAGTATCGGTCAGTTTTATCATGATGCAGTTTGAATGACGACGCACTGTTTTCACGTCAAAATCGCCTTTTTTAAACACGTTTTTCAGATGCGACTGCAGATATTCGGCATTGAATCTGTTCTCTTCATCATCGATGTAAATGATGGTTTTGCTGTCGATTTTGAAGCCTTGTCCTTTTTCCACAGCAACCATGCAAGGCTTCGGCACGATGTCAAGATTAGCCTTCGCAGTATTTTTCCAGAGGCTCAGCAATGCGATGGCAAGAATCACAACAACCTTGTCGGTGGTGCTCCACTTGTTCCATTTAACAATCAATAAAACGACTAATACTATTATTAATAACTTCATGGCATTAATTATAAAAAAAGCCGCTCGAAAGCGGCTCTTAATTTTACTTGATTTTGTTGATAAGATCCGGCAGCATTCTCACGCACGCCATCTCTTTCCACTTCTTCTTGGCCTCCATGGCCGGCATACCGAAGTATGTCACGCCTGGCTCTGTGTCCTTATCGACTGCAGTATAAGCCAAGACCGTTGTGCCTTCTGCGATGACGAGGTCTTTGTTGACTGCCGACATCGACCAGATCGACACATTGTCTTTTACTCTTGACACGCCTCCGATAGCGCAGTGTGCTCCGAGGAAGCAGTTCTTGCCGACTTTAGCGTCGTGACCCACCTGGACGAAGTTATCCGTCTTGGTGCCGGCGCCAATGATGGTGTCGCTTGTCACTCCGATGTCGATGGCGCATTGTGCACCAATCTCAACATTGTCCTCAATCACCACACGGCCGCATGACTCGAATTTCACCTGACGGTCTTTACCGCGATGCTGGAAATAACAAGCGTCGGCAGCAAGGACTGTACCACTGTTGATGATGACGTTGTCGCCAATCACTGTCCAGTTGTTGATGGTCACGTTGGCGTGGATTATGCAGTTTTTGCCGATTTTCACGTGATCTGCCACGAATGCGCCCGGTTCAATGATGGTGCCTTCGCCAATCTGGGCTTTCTTGCTGACCATCTCGGTTGCTGGTTCGAAACGGCGATACGACAAGATTATCTTGTTGAACGCGTCGAATGGGCAGTCGTGGACGATGAGTGTCTTACCCTCAGGGCATTCCACATCAGCAGTGTTAATGATGATGGTGGTAGCCGCCGAGCCAAGCACTCTCTGGTAATATTTCGGGTGATCGACAAATGTGATGTCGCCCGCTTCCACCTCATGAAGCTCGTTAAGCCCTGTGATGACGCGGTTGGCATCGCCGATAATCTTGGAAGCACCAATAAAATCGGCCAAGCATTTGGCGGTCGTTGCTGGTTCGATTCTCATAATTATTCTCTTACTCTTTCTGCGTACTCACCGGTACGTGTGTCAACTCTAATCTTATCGCCAGTGTTGATGAACAACGGCACTCTGACTGTTGCGCCTGTCTCAACTGTAGCGTCTTTCATGGCGTTTGTTGCTGTGTTGCCCTTCTCGCCTGGCTCGGTATATGTGACCTCAAGGACAGTCTTCACTGGAAGTTCAGCAAACAACACTGTGTCGGTTGATGTGTCGAAAACAACGTCGCAAACATCGCTTTCCTTAAGGAAATCAACACCTGTAATAAGATCTTTCATAAGAGGGATCTGCTCGTAGTCTTCCTGATTCATGAAAATGTAATCATCACCTTCTTTGTAGAGGTACTGATACTGACGATGTTCAACGCGAACGTCCTCAAGTTTTTCACCGATATCGAAACGGCGCTCCAATGTGCGGCCATCGACTACGCTTTTCAGTTTGATACGCATGATAGTGTTACCTTTGCCTGGTTTCACATGCTGGAAATCGACGCAAAAATAAAGTTTACCATCCATTCTGATGCAGCTTCCAATCTTAATGTCTTGTGAGTTAATCATATTACGAATTTTATAAATTACTGAATATTAGTTATTTACAATAAAACTAAGGCTATTTTTAGCCAAAAATTCGGTGCAAAGATACAAAATTTTTTTTATATTATAACAATATCTTTCAAAATTTCACTTTCCGCCTTCGAATTAAGCTTCCTGAGCAGCATCGATTTGGCATAAACAAGCTCGTTTTTCAACGAATCGGCATCAACTTTTACGTAAAACACGCCGTTTTTTATGCTTTTTTTCAATGTGTGCGCATTGATGAAATCACCGACGATGTCTTTCCACGAGTCAAGGATTTTTTGCTCGTCCAAGGCGTTATCTCTTTGATTTTCATGATAAAACGCCTTTATCATTTCGCCTAATGTGGTCAAATTCGGGTCACTCATCGCCTCTCACCTTTCCTTGTTCAACTTCAAAAATTTTGTGGTTTCCATCGATGTTATCCAAAAGATATTGTATCCTAAGTCGCTGAGTATCAGTAATAAACACCTGACCAAAATAATCGTTTCCGACAAGTTTTACAAGTTGCGCCACTCGATTGTCGTCAAGTTTGTCGAAAATATCATCCAAAAGTAAGATTGGTTTGAAGCCGATTTTCTGATAGTTGAAATCGAACTGCGCCAGCTTCACCGCAACCACAAACGACTTTTGCTGACCTTGCGAACCGAACTTCTTAACCGGATGATTATCAATCATAAAGCTCAAATCATCCTTATGAATTCCGACATTGGTATATGATGTCGCCTTGTCCTTATCGAGACTGTCATGAAGGAGTTGCGACATGGTTTTCTCGTGCAACGCGCTCTCATAAACGATATCAACCTTTTCGGATGTGCCCGAAACTATGTCGTAATATTTCTGGAAAATAGGCATGAAATCTTGCAAAAACGCCTTCCTTTTCTCGTAAATCGGAGTGGCATAACGGATTAGCTGCTCGTCCCAAAGTGCCAGCAAATTCGCGTCAAAATAACGGTTTTCCCAAAATTGTTTCAACTGGGTGTTGCGTTGCGCCAAGACCTTGTTATACTGCAGCAAATCGCCAAGATACACCGAGTCGAACTGTGAAATCACGCCGTCGATGAATTTGCGTCGCAAATCGCTGCCGTCGTTGATCAAATCGCGGTCGTAAGGCGATATCATCACCAGCGGAATCTTACCGATGTGGTCGGCCAGGCGTTCATATTCTTTTTTGTTGCATTTGAACGACTTTTTAGACGACTCCTTCTGCACGCACGAAATTGTCTCCGTCTCGTCGTTGTCGGTCACAAAACCGCCGTGGATGGCAAAGAAATCCTCGCCATGACGGATGTTTTGCTTATCGGTGGTGGTGAAATAGCTTTTGCAGAATGCGAGGTAGTATATCGCATCGAGGATGTTGGTCTTGCCAGCTCCGTTGAGTCCCACGAAGCAGTTGATTTTCTCCGAAAACGACAAGTCAGCCGACTCGCAGTTTTTGAAATTGGTCAACTTTAACTCCTTGAGAAACATTTATTTAACCTTTTTGACAAACTTGTCCAAGTTCGTTGATATTGTGATATAGTTCGGTGAGCCGTAAATATGCATTTCCGACCTGGAATAGTTGATGCTAAAGTGCCAGATGTTGACTCCTACGCCGTATGAGAAGCCGCAAAGTCCTTTGGCGGTAGGTGTTTTCAGGTTTTGACGCATGCCATAATTGTATGCAGCCCTCAAAACCAAGTTTTTCCCGATGTATATCTCACCGCCTATCACTATGTGTCTCATGAGGTTATCGGCAAATTTGGCGGCGTTTGACTTCTCTTTTTTCGTTCCGGTTATCGCATCGTAATTGCCTTCCAAATCGAGCGGGTCGTCGTATGTGAGGTCCCATTTTTGGATGTTTTCATACACAATGCTGAACAAGAACGGCACATGTTCGAGGCGTTTTGCCACTCCTGCCGACAATCGGAACGGCAGTTTGTTGCGGTCACCTTCGAAATTGGAATACAGCTCATAGCCAATGTTTCTTGCGGTTACAGAGAACATCCAGCCGTGGTCGGTGCGGTAACTGGCGGCTACATCGGCAGCCAAAGCGAAGGTTTTGTACGTTTCATATTGTATTCCTGCGAATTTCACGTTGGCACCAATGCTCCAATGCGGCGTCAACTGACGGCCCCAGCCGATCATGATGTTATAGTCCGACGGCGAGAACGTGCTTCCGTCAACATTGCCTTGCTCGTCGGCATATTTCATCTTTCCGTAGTTATGATAAAGCACTGTGGCAGCAAACGACCCGATTTTCTCAAAGGTGCGGCTATATTGAGCCATAGCATGGTTGATGTCGGCATAATAATTGACATACGACAGCACCAAAGCGTTGTGCATGTCCTTGTTTATCAATGCTGGATTGTAGATTCCAAGCTCGACATCAGAGTCGTAGATAGACAAATCGGTGTTACCGAGTGCAGCAACCCTCGCCGAACTAGTCATGTCGAGGAAGTTGTACGCGCCATGCGATGTTTGTCCTTGAATATCAACGACAAACAGCATCATTGCAATAACCGATAACAACCTTTTAATATTCATATTCACTATTCAGGAGACGGAATCCGTCTCTACATCTATTTTTCCAGCAATCCCAATCCTTTTTTCTCGATTGCACCGCTATCGTTGAGTTTTTTCGCCAGTTTGTCGAGTATTCCGTTGACGAAAATCTTGCTCTTAGGGGTGCTGAAATATTTTGAAATCTCAATATATTCGTTCATTGTAACCTTCACAGGGATGTATGGGAACGACGTAAACTCGGTGAGAGCCATCTTCAGGATTATCATATCCATAAGGCAGATACGCTCTTTTTCCCAGTTGTTGGTGTTGTCGCCGATAAGTTTTCCAAACTCTTCGTTATGAGCCATTGTCTCGCGGAAAAGCTCCTGCACAAACTTTTCGTCGGCTTTATCCTCAACTGTATCGGTTTTGTAAATTGAAGGCAGTTTCGAGTTGACATCGAAGTTTTTCATTTTGGTGAAGAAATCGATGAGCATTGAGCTAACCAAGTGATAATCATCGCAGAAATAGATGCTCTTGTCCTCGTAAAAGTCCTGAAGGACATCGAGGTCGGCGAAATACTTCGTGATCATCTCGACGATGAATTTCTTGTCGGCCGCGAAACTGTCGTTTTTATCGGCCATATATTTCTTGTATTCCGGCGTGTCTTTCATCATAGTGTAGTATTTTTTCACCACATCCTGATGGTCGTCGGCCCAATTGATCTTCAGTGCAGCCTCATGTTTTTTGAAATCGAGGTTATCTTCAATCAGATTCAGAAGTTTGTTATCGACATATTTCATATTCGGATGCAAATCCTCATATGTCGGAATGTATTTATGCCTGTTTTCGGTGATTTTATTTGCCGCATAGCGTTTGGTCTCAACGAGGAACGACAGCTGCCAAATAAAAAGCTCATACAGCTTGTCGATGCTTTCAAGCAAATTCTTAATTCCGTTGTTGATGTTAGTCTCTCCCGACTCGATATAAGCGTAGAGAGCTTGTAACACCTTGATTCTCAAAAACCTTCTTGTTAACATGATTAAAATCTTAAAAAAATTTCAGTCTGCAAAAATACAAAAATTATCGTTTCATCAACATTCTGAACAAGATATTAAAATCTTTCAGAACGGTGTAGTCGCGTGCATACATGACATTCAAGCGGTTACGGGCATCGTCGTCAAGATCCGCGTTGACAATTGACGCAGGGTTGTAAATGCCTTTCTTAATCGCAGGAAGTCGTTGACCTTCAATATTTTCCGTCTGGCAATAGCCTACCCACGAATAACCTCCGAACAGCACTCTGAAGCAGTCGCCAAGGAATTTAACCGGATTTTTGATAAACCAGGCAACAAATATCCAGAAAATGATGCCGAAAAATGACACTGCGAAGTCGAAAAGATGCTTTTTACGTCGGTTCGGAACAGTGTTAATCGTCCGAATATCAACGGTATAGAGGTCGCCACGGGTATTTATAGAGTTGCTTCCGATAATCGACAAAGTATCGACCGGCGCAATCTTGTAGTCGAGGTTGCTGGCATGCCATTCAACCATCTTGTCGATGATTTCCTGATGGGTGATGTCTTTCGAACAGAAAATTATCTCGGTGATTTTGTAAATTCCGATGATATCAGGCACCTGCATGAGATTTCCGAGATAATGTTCAGGGATGTCCTTCCCATTATTTGGAGCCACCAAACCTATGAAATCGGGCTTGATGGAAGTGCTTTTCAGGAGCTGCTCAACACGCTGTGTCTCATCGAAATTTCCGATTACCAAGAAGCGTTTTTTAGCGTTCTTACCATATTGAAAATCAGATAGTTTAAGTATATAACCTAAAGTTCTACTTAAAGTCATCTGAAGTGCCATCCAAACGGTTCCGAAGAGTATTAAAATTCTCGAGAAGTGGAGTCTTTCGGGCAGCATTGCGTAAAGCATCAGAATAAGTATGCTTCCAATCATCACGCCTCCTGCGGCTTGCGGGATTCGATATGGTTTGTCATAACCGCCGGTGAAATAGGCCGTGACGAGCCAAATCAGCATGTAGATAGGCAGAATTGCGGTAAACAGCGGAGTTATCGGATACGAGCCTACGCCATCATATATCATGTAATGGCCCCAGAAATAGCTGATTGCGGCGAGACCCGAATAGCCCAACACAGCATCGGTGAGTGGCATGTAAATCTTGCCCAGGAACTGCGACATCAGAGCGAGGAAAGCCCTGAAATATATGGCAAAATTGATGAAAAACGAGAACAGTCGGGCACGTTTCTGACCGAAATGTTTCTTCGCGAATATCTCCATTGCCTTATAAAACACCAAAACGTAGTTTACGCTGGTTTTTTTGGTACTTTCGCCTTTATAGTGTATGATTCGCGTCTCAGGGAAATAGTAATTTTTATATCCCGCCAAGGTTATTCGATACGAGAGGTCGATATCCTCGCCGTACATGAAGAACGTTTCGTCGAGAAGTCCGCATTTATCAAGTGTTTCGCGGCGCATGAGCATGTAGGCGCCGGCCAGGATATCCACTTCGTTGACTTCGTTTTCTGGCAGGTATCCGAGATGATACTTCGAGAAGCGTTTTGAATGCGGGAACAGCTTGGAAAGCCCGAAAATCTTATAGAAAGCCGTCATTGGTGTCGGCAGCCCGCGTTTCGACTCAGGCAGGAACTGTCCTTTGCCATCGACCATTTTCACGCCGAGGCCGCCAGCGTCGGGATGCGAGTCCATGAAGGCGACGCACTTGCTGAAAGTGTCGTCCTCGACCACGGTGTCGGGGTTCAGCAGCAGCACATACTCCCCTTTTGAGATTCTTATCGCCTGATTGTTGGCCTTTGCGAAGCCCACATTGTCCTTGTTGGCGATGACTATTACCTCCGGAAACTTTGCCGCAAGCATCTTTAAAGAACCATCGACAGAGTTGTTGTCAACCACAAACACTTCACCTTCAATGCCTTGCATGGCGCGACGCACCGAATAAAGACATTGCTCCAGAAAATGTTCAACGTTGTAATTGACTATGACTACCGATAGTTTCATCATCATCTTTAAAACGGCAAAGATACGCAAAATATTATTGCCATGATTTATTATTTTGTAAAATAATTTCGTATCTTTGCGTTTTATTTGGTATGATGGACTTGAACAGGACAATACGGTTTGGAGTTATGGTCGATGGCGACACCGTCGAACGATGGCAGCTTGATACCATTAAGTTGTTGACTGACAACGGTATGGAGCTGGCGTTGGTAATCAAAAACGGTGATAAGACGAAGCCTTACAAGTCGTTTTGGGACAAGGTTTTGCATTATCCTTACCGACAGGTTTTGTTCAGGGTTTGGCATCGGTATTGGTTTAAACCTGCCGCAAAGGAACGCGTATTGTTTAATGAGATTTCTCCATTCCGCTACGCTCCAGTCGAAATGACGGTAATTCCAATAAACAAAGGCATTTCCACGTATTTTTCGGACGATGACATTGCCAAAATAAAGGCGTACGACCTCGATTTCATACTGCGTTTCGGCTTCGATATCATCCGTGGTGAGGTTTTAAAAAGCGCAAAATATGGTATTTGGTCGTTCCATCATGACGATGAACGAGTTGTGAGAGGCGGCCCGCCTGGTTTTTGGGAGTTCATGCGCAAGATTCCGAGCAACGGCGTCATCTTGCAACAGCTGACCGACGAATTGGATAAAGGTCTGATACTCAAACGTTTACAATTCGACACTATTTTACATTCATATAAAGCTCACCTCAACAGACTGCTTGAGGAGTCGGCGTTTTTGCCGTTACAGGTTGCAAAGGAATTGATTATAAACGGCAAGCTTGAGCCGGAGCTGTCGCAGTCGAAGGCGCCGATACTGCATCCTCCACGCAACTTCATGATGCTCAAGTATTTATGGTTGTGTTTATGGAGAAAATTGGTGTTCCATTTCAATTATTTTTGCAGACAAGAGGATTGGAATGTTGGATATAATAACGAATGGCTAAAACCACCAAAAAACGATTATTTTGCCGACCCGTTTGTCATAACGACGAAAGACGACACATATCTGTTTTTTGAATGGTTTTCCAACAAAAACGGCAAGGCTGATTTGGCGGTGGCGAAGAAATCGGAAGGTTTCGAGGTTTATCATAAGATAACAGACTTTTCGGAGCACCGCTCCTACCCTTTTGTATTTGAATATCAAGGAGTTGTATATTGTATTCCAGAGGCAAATCGCACGAATAAAATATCATTATATAAATTTGAAAATGATAAAATGATATTTGATAGTGATATTGTGGATGGTCGTTTTGTTGATACAACATTATATCATCATTCCGACGGCAAATGGTATATGTTCACCACGCCGCAGAAGCAGGCTCACACCCACCTATTAATATTTGTCGCCGACGATTTGCGGGGACCATACAGGCCGCATTTCAACAACCCGGTGAAGGTGGATTGCGGCAACTCCAGACCGGCCGGAAAGATTCAAAATATCGACGGCGAATTGGTTCGTCCGGCACAGAACAGCACCCGACACTATGGTGAAAGTATTACTTTAAATAAGATAGTTCAATTAAATGAATATAAATATATTGAAGAAGCAATAAAAGAGATAAAACCTGACAAAAAGTGGAAGTACAACAAGGGTATCCACACCATCAACAGCGATGGCGATATTACGGTGTTTGATGCCAAGAGGTTCACGTTCACTTGGAGGGGTTTTGTGCAACAAATAAGACAGAAATGTTAAAGAAAATATTCGGCACTTTCGGCACGCGTATGTTAAACGCCATCTGCAACTTTGTGACGTTGTGGTTTGGCACACATTTTCTTGGGGCTGAGGCCTGGGGTGTTGGCGGCATAGTGATTCTCGACGTGTCGTTGCTCCTCATCGGTGTGGAGTTTCTTGCCGGAAGCGGTCTCATCTACTTCACTCCGAGGAAGTCGTATCGCACTTTGTTCAAGATTTCATATATCTGGAGCGCGCTCATCGTGGCGTTTTATGCCTTGATGATGTATCTGTTGTCGTTTGTCCCTGAAGGTTTTGGCCAGCATTTTGCCAAGTTTTTCGGTGAAAGAGCCGAGTTTATACCCGAGGGCTATCGCGGCATGGTTTTGCTGCTCGTTTTCATCTACAGTCTGCACAATTTCAACCTCACCACCATGCTTGGGAAAGAGCGCGTTGGCACGAATAACATATTGTTTATCATACAGTTCATGACGCAGATGTGCTCGATGCTGGTATATATCTTCGTGTTCGATATCCGCGACGCCCATGCGTTTGTTTATTCGTTCCTGACGGGATATACAGTAGGTTACATATGCGGTTTGACGCAGATATGGCCGTATTTGAAGGAAAAAGGCAGCGATTCTGTTTGGCAGACCATCAAAGAGATGTTCCGATTTGGCAGCATCATACAGCTCTCAACGCTGGTTTCGATGCTCAACAAGCGGCTTAGTTTCCTGATTATCAAAGGTTTTTGGGGCGATGCGCAGGTAGGAGTTTTCAATGCGGCATCGCAGGTGTCGGAGTCGCCGAAGATGATTGGCAACAGCATTGCCATGGTGCAGTTTTCGAAGCTCAGCAACCTAACAGACAGCGACTTGGCGGCAAAGATAACGGTGCAGCTGCTCAAGACCGCCACAGTGTTGACGGCGATATGCATTTTCACAATCTGCATCATCCCGACGAGTGTGTATTCATGGGTTTTCACCAGCAATTTCGCGGCCATGAGGGCGGTGATGGTGGCATTGGCGCCAGGCATAGTGTTCATGGCGGCGCACACTGTGTTTTGCCATTACTTTTCGGGTGTTAACATGCCGAAACACAATCTTTACGCGGCATTGGTGGGATTGGCGGTAACCATTCCGTCTCTTTATCTTTTGATTCCGCCTTTCGGGATGGTTGGAGCCGGCATCTCGGCATCGCTAACCAATTTAGCCTTAATCATTTACCAGTGGATTGTCTTCAAAAAAATAACCAAAATCTCCGCGAAGGAACTTTTGGTTACTAAAGAAGACGTAAGAATGCTTGTTTCGGAGCTGAAAGAGATGCTCAACAAGCGGCAATGATGCTGCTACTCTTTAACGATTTTTTCGATAAACTCCAAGCCATTTGACATTCTCAGTTTCACAAAATACACGCCTGCGTTAAGGTCGGAGATGTCGATGGTTTCGATATATTTATTCTGATATTTTACCAAACGGCCGTCTATGTAATATATTTCTAATGAGAAACAGTTCACATCAGGTGACATGTCTAAATGAATGACGTCTCTTGTTGGATTAGGATAAATGCTGAATGGCGTCATTTCTATTTCATAATTCTCGCCAATGCCAAGATATCCGTCAGCATCCGTTTTTAACACATACGAATACATATTCTGATAGCTATCATCATTAGAACTGCCAACCAACAAACATCCCCCATCTGATGTCGCTATAACATATTTTGGGTAATAATATCCTTCTTGTTGGTTGACATACCTTCTCCAAATGATATTCATGTCCGTATCATATTTTGTAACGAGACATTGTGTTTTATACAATGGGTTATTAGCTTGATAGTTGACAATTGCACAAGCGAGCAAATAATCGCCATACATATCGAAAGAATTACGTAATGGCAGTCTTACAAATATGTTTGGCTGGTCGTTAATATAAAATGTGGTCTTTGTTATATCCAAATCCCAGTTCATTTCTACAAGACAACTTCCATAATATTGTTGACCATCATTCCTTCTTGATGCCATCAGGTTCAACAAGATTGAGTTAAACTTAAATTGTTTTAAAACGGGTGTATCTGCGCAAGAAAAGGCCAAATAATCCGAGCCTGTGTTTTCGTATTCAAGCACTTGAGAATTAATAACTGTCATTGTAGAATCCAAAACATCGACAACCAAAGACATTTCTCCATATCCGCTTCCAACGACTTCAATTTTTGTATTTAACACCGCAAATCGTTTATCAGTTTCATTAAGCAGAGCTATGCTTGACGTCCAGGCGTTAGCAATATCATATGAGTCGTCAGTTTGTACAGCCAAACATTCTCCCGCCAAATTTATTCTTGTATAAAGATTTCCAAATCCGCCAGTTCCTAACACGGCATGAGTAGTAATAGCTATTTCATCATCATAAATAGTGGCAGATGGGATAACATATGGTGTAAGGTCGTGTACTATATCAGAATAACTGATTATTGTTTCATTGTTAAAATTCAGATTTTTGTCAAATGTCACTATTGATATATCCGTTGTAGCGCCATCTACATACAGAATACCAGGAAGCACATAGACATCATCATCAGGATGTTCGAACAAGCCGAAATATTTTAGGAGTCCGTTTGTGGATTCATACTTAAAAGAGCCGATTATTTCTCCTTGTGATGATATTTTTATAATATAATCGGCGGTATAATCTAGAGGATGCACCAGCAATAGGAAACCGTTGTCAGGAGTTTCAACCGCGGCCCTAATTTCTGATTGTTCCATATTGTCAAACACTATCTCAAAAGTTTTTTGGGCGTTTGCGAAAAACGCCAAAAAAACAAGAGAGATTAAAAAAGTAATACCTTTGTTTGATATCATTATTTTATTTTATTATATATCACCTAAATCATTTGTGCAATGCATAGTGCCAAAACATATGTCCATAAGCCAAAATTCAGCATTTTTTCTTATTGGACCAGTATAACCAGCTTGGAACATGTGAAAACTAACCATATATTTATTGAGGTTGTCTTCCTCATTATGAATTATTTCAAACATTTTATCCAGATACCAATTCAATTCATTGGGAGTTAGACAATTATAATATGGTTCTATATTAACATACAAACTATACGGTGGGTATGGACTATCATTACAATAATAATCCAGACTACACAATTGATGATACTCTATGTCTGTAAAATAGACTCTACCATTGGGACATAAATAAATAGGCATGTTAGTTATTACCTTGGAATTCATTTGAATTGTGGCATCACTTCCGATGCATTGTCCTGCGTATATATCACATTTTCCCTGACCATCAAAATCATACCAATAATCAGTTGTCCCAAAGCGAGTCTGATCAGGCATTAAGCCTCCGTCTCTCATTTGTGTAACAGTTTTAACATTCACACTATCGTTTTTAAAGCCATTGTCAATAAAACATTGAATAAAATAAATGTTTTTATCATCTCCATTAAGAGAATTAAACCTATCAACAATTTGTTTTTTATTGTTTTCGTATGCTATATTGAGGTCATACAAAGAAATACTGTTGTTATCGACTTTGATTTTTGTATAAAATGTATCAACTATCATATTTAATGAACGCATGCTCGCATTACAGAAACCAAAGTTTTCCAATGCTGTTAGATTCCATTCCGCTTCCGCAATAGATATATTTTCACCATCTTTTGTAGCAGATTTCATACGTTCTCTTAAATCGATCAAATAATTATCCATGTCAGTATTAGTTGAATTAGAAACGATATTGTGATTATACATATTGTTTACCGCTTCATTTTTCTTGTTGCAGGCTTCAAATAGAACCACGCCTGCTGCTGCGATGAGCAATGTTGCGACTATGGCAACCGATTTGAAATTTTTTCTCATTTTTAAGTTGGTTTAAAATTAATAAATAAAATTAAAGTTTTCGTTAGTTTGTAAAACCGCCAGAAGCAGTTTTGTCGGCATTGTTCAATATCAGTATGAATGTTCCAGGATTTTCGCCCATGATTGGGATATAAACCGTTTGCATAACAGCGGTATTAACAGTATTGTCATAGACAATGCTTCCCGACTCCTCCATTAATACTATACTGACGTTGCCGAAATTCTGATGGAAACATATCACAACCATATCCTGATTATAATATGCCTCTACAGAGTTTGGACCATGATTGTAAACAAAGTCGCCAAACAATTCAATCTCCGTATAATTTGGAGGTATGTCTGACGATACATAATTTTGAGGATTGTCATGTTTTGTTACAGACAGCGCATTCATTGTAATAAAGCAGCAAAAACTCATTACAATTAATAGTAGTTTAGTCTTCATTTTGTTAAGATTTAAATTAAAAATTTGTTGTACAACGTTATCTCTCGGCAACAAAATTATATCAAAACTCAAGCTAAAATTTGCTCTTACAATGTATATGTAAGGCATTTACAAACTATTTTGACACTATATTTACTAATACTTTGATTATAAACATGTTATAAATCTTCAATTACAAACTCTTTTTGATCAAGATACAAGCATGTCATTATTGTTTTTCTTATATTTGCAGAAAATTTTTGTGTATTATGAAATGTTTTAAGTTTTTTGTTTTTAGTTTTCTTTTGATTCTGCTATCTTGTACAGCAAACGACGACAAACACGATGCAATGGATTCAATTATTAAACAAGCCGAATCTATGTATCAACACCCAGACGGCGAGCGATTCGCAACATATGATTATGATTCTTTGCAGATACAACATGAAATAATGAGTGCCGCAAAGCATTACGTTTCGGCAAAAGATTATGAAAAAGCGGCAAAAGCATTCCTATATTGTGGATACGCGCAAAAGGAAAACGACGACAATACTTCTGCAATGAAATCATTCAAAGATGCCGAAAAATATGGTAATCTATCTCATGATTCCTTAACAATTGCACGCTCAAACTATAACATTGCACGATTATTGTTTATTGACAAAATGTGGGAAGAATCCATTCCCATATTGCTTACTGCTGATAATTATATGGGCAATCATTACGATGAAAAATCATGGTGCAACAATCTTATCGCTTTATCATATTGCTTTTTAAAAGATTACAAAAACGCTGAAATATACATCAAAAAAGGATATGAATATGCTAAAAGTGGTAAATCATCCAGAGCAATATGGAGCGCCATAAATAATCAAGCTGTTATTTTTCGCGAAGAGAAGGAGTACGACAAGGCTCTGAGATTTCTTTTGAAAAACAAAAATGAAATCGACAGTGCAACATATATCATGTATAATCATAATATGGGCAAGATATGCATATATAGCAACAATTATGATTCTGCCTATTTTTATACCAGAAAGGCTTTAGAGTTATCACAATCAGTTAAAATAAAACCAGAGACAGAAGCGTCAATTTATTTTTCCTTGTATTACATTGCCAAAAAACAAGGTAATTATCAAGAAGCCATTGCATATCTTGAAAAAAATGAAACACTTAGGTATCAAATATTAAAAGAAAAAGAAAAGAAAAACCTTTACCGTATTCAGCGGCAGTACGACTATGAGGCGTTGCAGAACAGGATGAACCAGAAAATCATAGAAAAGCAACGTATAATATTGATGATAAGCTATTTACTACTGCTGGCGGCGATAGTTGTAATAGGATTGCTGGTGCGGCAGAGAAAGATTCTGAAGGAAGACGAGCGCATCAAAAAAGAACTTGACATAACCAAAGAAGAGCTGCAGAAGTCATCAGTCAAGGCGGAAGTGGTGGAAGAAGAGCTGTCGCGCGAGCTGCGTCTCATAATAACAGCCAACCACATAGCCAGGCAAGCCGACGACTTCAAAAAGGAATGGAGCACGCTTGTATATAAGATAAACCATGAGAAAGACAATATGTTTGGGGCCGCTGTGGCTGCGATAGAGCGTGTATATCCAAGTATGTACGACTCAATTATAAAAAAATACCCTGCATTGAACGAGACCGAGTCGAAGGTCATGCTCCTCTCCTGCTCCGACCTCACCAACAAAGAGATTGCACATATACTCAACCTCAGCATACACACTGTAAACAAAAGCCGAAGCGAAATCAACAAAAAGATATCGTCGCTAATGGAGGTTAATGCTTCTTCGGCTGATATGCAGTAATAATCACTGCGCTGAGAATCAACACGATACCGATGGTGAGGCGGATGCCAAATGGCTCGTTGAAGACGAAGATGCCAATTAATACGGCCGTGAGAGGCTCGAGGGCGCCGAGGATGGCTGTTGGAGTGGCACCCACATATTTTGAGGCATAGACCATCAGAACGAGAGAGAGAGTGGCAGGAACGATTGCGAGCCAGACTGAGTAGAACCAGCAGGTGGCATTGTGCGGAAGCTGCAGCGGATTGCCGGTAAGCCAAGCAAACACTGCCATTCCGATGGCACAATAAAGCACTACGTAGAAGTTGATTTTGAACGATGACATCTCCAGCGGACAGCGGTTCACCACGATGATGTAAATTGCATACGTCAAGGCGGAAACAAGCACTAAAACGACGCCGAGGGTATTCAAAGCTCCACCACCATCGCCAGTCCAATAAAGCAAAAGCACGCCGACGAGCGACAAAACAATGGCTATTATGGTCTTAAAACCGGCTCTTTCCTTGAATAACAGACCCATGATAACGGCAGTCATGATGGGATACGTGAACAAAAGCGTGGAGGCGACACCTGCCGCTATGTAATGGAAGCTGAAATAAAGCGTCATCGAGGAAGCGGTGAAAAGCAGTCCGAGAGCCGTCAATGTGCCGAACTCTTTTTTGTTAACTTTCAGACTTTCCTTTCTGATAATCAATATGATAGAGATGATAATCCATGCCATGCTGAAGCGGCTGAACAGCACTGAGTTGGTGTTCATGCCCTGTTCGTAGAGCTTCAAAGCTCCAAGCGGATTGGTGCCGTAAAACACTGCCGCGAGGATGCCGCAGATTGTGCCAAAAACTTTTTTATTTGATGTTAATTTCGTGTTCATAACAATTTTAAAAAAACGTGCAAAAATACGATTTTTTTATTATCTTTGCAGAAACTTATTTTGAGAAAATGGCGGAAGACTTTATCGAAGATAACACACTGGAAGACAACGAGTTAGACTTTACCACGAATGTAAATCCGGTCGATTACAACGACGATGCGATTCAGCATTTGTCGTGGAACGAGCATATCCGCAAGCGTCTTGGCATGTACATTGGCAAGGCGGGCGACGGCTCGGCACACGACGACGGCATCTACATCCTGTTGAAGGAGATTGTGGATAACAGCATTGACGAGTTCAACATGGGAGCCGGCAAGACCATCGAGATCGACATCAACGACGGCAAGGTGCGTGTGCGCGACTACGGCCGTGGCATCCCGTTGGCTTCGCTGAAAGACTGCATGGGCCAGATGAACACCGGCGGTAAGTACAACACCGGCGCATTCAAGAAAGCCGTGGGTCTGAACGGCGTGGGCGCCAAAGCCACCAACGCTGCATCTTCTTACTTCCGTGCACAGGCATTCCGCGACGGTCAGACGAAAGTCGTCGAGTTTTCAAAAGGCGAATTATTGTCAGAGTCGGACATCATCCCTACAGACCAGAAAAACGGCACAGAGATCACGTTTGTGCCCGACGCAGAGCTGTTCGGAAACTACCATTTCCTTATGGAATACGTCGATGAAATGGTGTGGAACTACGCATTTTTGAATAGCGGTCTGACACTGATTCTCAACGGCCAGAAATATCAGGCAAAAAACGGCTTGTTAGACCTGCTGACACGTAAAATCGGCAAGATTGACAGTTGCGCCTACCCTATCATCCATATCAAAGAAGGCGACTTCGAATGCGCTTTCACACATTCCAACGTGACGAGCAACGAGGAGTATTTCCCGTTCGCCAACGGCCAGTACAACCCTCTCGGCGGCACGCATCTCAACGTGTTCCGCGAGGCTATCGCAAAGACTATCAGAGAGTTCTATAACAAAGAATACGAGACATCCGACATCCGCAGCGCTTTTATAGCGTCGTTGGCGATAAAAGTGGATGAGCCTGAGTTTGAAGGCCAGACGAAGACAAAGTTCTCGTCCAATTACATGGACAAAGAGAGCGAGACGACCATCCGCCAGTACATCACCGACATCATCAAGAGGCATTTCGACAAGTTTTTGCACATGAACCCTGATGTGGCTGAGAACCTAATGCGCAAGATCATCCAGAACGAGAAGGAGCGCAAAGGCATGGCTAACATCAAGAAGCTAGCCCGCGAGAGCGCCAAAAAGGTCAGCCTCAACAACAGGAAGTTACGTGATTGCCGAATCCACTACAACACCAACCAGGAGAAACGACTTGAATCGACGCTGTTCATCACCGAGGGCGACTCAGCATCGGGCAGCATCACCAAGAGCCGCGACGCCCAGACACAGGCGGTATTCAGCCTCCGTGGTAAACCGTTGAACTGCTACGGTTTGACCAAGAAAATAGTGTATGAAAACGAGGAATTCAATCTTTTGCAGGCAGCTTTAAATATTGATGAAAGCATTGAAAATCTGAGATATAACAACATTGTCATAGCCACCGATGCCGATGTCGATGGCATGCACATCCGTCTGTTGATGCTCACTTTCTTCCTGCAATTCTACCCCGACGTGGTGCGCGGCGGACACCTGTATATATTGCAGACGCCGTTGTTCCGCGTGAGAAACAAGAAAGAGACGAGATATTGCTATTCCGACGAGGAGCGTGTCGATGCCATCAAATCGCTTGGTGCGCATCCGGAAATCACCCGATTCAAAGGTCTCGGCGAGATCTCGCCCGACGAGTTCAGCTATTTCATCGGTCCGAACATGCGCCTGGAGCCTATCATCCTGCGCCACGACATGACGATTCCGGAATTGTTGAAATACTACATGGGAAAGAACACCGACCAGCGTCAGAAGTTCATTATTGACAATCTGAGGATTGAAGACGACTCGAATATTGATAAGCTAGACTAGTCTAAAATCCAAATTCTTGGTAATATCCCCTGCTATCATCGCCTCCATGCCTTTTTCGGCGGCGGCTTTGTCGCCAGCCTTGCCATGCATGAAAACGCCAATAATTGCTGCTTCTTCGGGTGTATAACGTTGAGCCAGAAGCGACAATATGATGCCAGTAAGCACGTCGCCGCTGCCAGCAGTCGCCATTCCAGGATTGCCAGTTGAGTTGAAGAAACAAGAACCATTCGGAAATGATACCAAAGTATTGGCACCTTTCAAAACGATGATAATATTATGTTTTACTGACATTTTACGTTGAAGCTCAATACGTTGCGCCGAGTTGTCGGTCTTACCGAACAAGCGTTCAAACTCCTTCGGATGCGGTGTGATGATGGTTCGTTCAGGCAAGAACGAGAGCCAAGTCTTGTTTTCGGAGATAATGTTCAAGGCGTCGGCATCGAGCACCATCGGCACTTTCGCATTTTGGATGAGGAGTTTCAGGGCTGTTGCAGTCTCTGGAGCTTTTCCGAGTCCGGGCCCCACTCCTATCGCGTTATACGGTTGTAAATCAGGCAGTTGCGAGAAGCAGCAATCCGACTCATCGACGCTCATCATGGCTTCAGGCAGATAAATTTGCAGTGGTAGCATAGCTGATTTCGGCAGATGTGTGGTGAGAAGTCCTACGCCTGAGCGCAGACATGATTCCGAAGCCAACAGAGCGGCACCGGTCTTGCCCGTTGAGCCAGCAATCAACAATGCGTGCCCGTATGTGCCTTTGTGTGAATGCTTTGCACGTTTGTGAAGTAAAGGTTTTATTACATCTGAAGTAGTGTAGAAATTCGATGTTTCTAGATTCTCTATAAATTCAGGATGGATTTTAATATCCATGACCTCCCATTTGCCGACAAACGGCTCGTTTTCTGGATACAGAAACGCCATCTTCGGAAACTGCATGGATAATGTGTAATCGGCGTGGACAATCGGAATATCTTGCATTGAGACGCGATGAATCGCATCTCTACCAGCGGACCAGACATTGTCGCCGTTCAATCCCGAGGCAATATCAATTGCTATTCTAATTGCATGATTATCATTGATATGCTGCACCAGCTCGGCTGCCACGCCTTCCAAGGGACGGTTCAATCCCGAGCCAAAGAGAGCATCTATAATGATGTCGTTGTCATCGATTTTCGGGAAGTCATCTTTTGAGAAGATGCCATACATCGGGACCTCAGGGATGTCCTTCAGTCGCTCGTAATTCACCTCGCAGTCGTGGCTGAAGTTCTCGCTCACTTGGAGCACAAACACTTGAGCGTAGATGTCTTGTGTCGCAAGCAACCGTGCCAGCACCAGTCCGTCGCCCCCGTTGTTGCCCATGCCGCAGAAAATCTTTATTGACACCTCTTTCGATTTAAGGTTACGCATCAGCCAGAAATAGGCTTGTGTGGCGGCCCGCTCCATCAGATCGACGGAGCTAATCGGCTCATTCTCAATAGTATAGGCATCGGCGGCGCGGGCGGTGGAGATGGTTGGGATTTTCATATTATACTAAGTTATTTATAATATCAAGCATATTACCATAACTTGTCACCTCATGATAATACACTTTGCTGGTTGACATACTGTTAAAAAGCTTTTTAGCGCAATCTATCTTTGCTTTTTCCACGCCTTTCAGTTGCATGGAATCCATCGAACCTTTCGTTTCGGCAATGAAGAACACATGCTTGATGCCCATGTTGTCGTTGAAGGCGATGGCCCAGTCGGGAGCATAGTTGCCTACGGGTGTCGGAATTTGGAAGGACCTCGGCAGTTTGGCATAGACGCACACTTCTTCCGCTTTATCCAAATCTTCAGCAAACTCTCGCTCGCCCTGACTATCAGGAAACACGTAGTCAAGAATGTGTTTTTGTGCAGGATAAGCCTTATCCACCGTTTGGCGGCTCTTCTCCTTGGTGAAGATGTCGGAATCGTATTGGTTTTCCGTGCGGTTGTAGCTAATGTGCTCCACAATCATCGTGGCTTTCTGCTCGCGAATGATATGGCTTACCTTACGGATGAACTCTTCGGGGTTGTTCTTGAACATGTACAGCTTCGACCGCTGAATGCCCTTCAGAATGCGGGTGACCGTGCGGCGGGTCAACGTGGCTGCTTCGGCGATGTCACCCACCAAGTCGTATGGCACATTGCTGGTTGACACATCACGCATTTCCTTTGTACGGGTGCTTTGCTCACCGGTGAAATCCAACTCGTCGTCGCCTTGCGTGCCTGTGGTCACTACATACTTCAACTGAGTGACACTCAACTCGCTGTTGATGGCGGCGATGGCCTTCTGAATTAGTTCCTCACTATCGTAATGCACCGTATAGACATAGCGATGGTTGATTTCGTTCCACAAGGCTTTGAATTCCTTCTTCTCGGCATTGTCGTTTAAACGCTCGTTCACTACTTCTGCCTTGCCATTGGCATCTTCCACCATGTCTTCCAAAGCGGCTGGGTCAAAGATACTCTGAATCAGTTTGTGCACCTGCTCTTCAATGGGTTGCAGCTTCTTGCTCATCGGAGCCAAAGTACCCTTCTCCATATCGGTATGATAGTCTTGCAGAATGTTGCCCTTTTCGTCGATATAGTCGTTGTCGTACAAATAACTGACGATACTGGCAGCCTCCTGCTCCGAAATGGTGTGTTTCTCCTCACCCACTTTGACGGTAACCCCTTTGAAGTAATCGACCGTGGCCTGTGTCGGACGTTCACGCAAAGTGTCTTTGGTCTCCTTCTGCAAGGCATCAACGAAAGAACTGTAGTTCTCGTTGGCAATGACGGTCAGTTTGTTGGTGTCGTGTACGGCATCACCCAAGCGTTCCTTGTCCATGCGGTTGCCGTCGTTATCCACACAGATGCGTAAACCACGACCCACCTCCTGACGTTTGGCGGTGCTGGAGTTGGCGTGACGCAACGTGCAGATTTGGAACACGTTGGGATTGTCCCAGCCTTCGCGCAAAGCAGAATGGGAGAAGATGAATCGTGTCGGCTCGTCGAAACTCAACAGACGTTCCTTGTTTTTCAGAATCAAGTCGTAAGCTGAGATGTCGTCCGATGTATCCTTGCCGCGTTTTACCTCACTATCAATTGAATGGCCTTTCTTGTCGATGGAAAAATAGCCGTTGTGTACTTGCGCAGCGGCGAAACGACGCAGGTATTTCTGATAATCGTCCTCAAACAGGGTCAGGTTCTCGTTCAGATAGCGATTGTATTCGTCCTCAAACATCTTCCACAGCGGACCTTGCACCTCGTTTCCATCTGTATCATAGCTCTTGTAGTTGGCCACCTCGTCAATGAAGAAAAGCGAAAGAGTCTTTATGCCTTGCTGAAACAATGCCCGTTCTTTTTCGAAGTGGGATTTGATGGTTTCCCGAATCTGAATCAGTTGGATGGCTTTTTCGCTAACATCACCCATAACCTCGCCTTGACGCAGTTGTTTGCCGTTTTGGAAATAGACCGTGTTGGTCAATGGGTTGATTTCCGTAATCACAAAATCTTTGTATGCTGAAAGTTGCGAAACGGCAAACAGCGAATCGCCTTGCTCGAACTTGCAGAGTTGTCGGTGCGTGGCAGCGGCACCTTTCACCTCGATTTCAAGTCTGACCACTGGAGCATGGTTCTTCGAGAGGATGATGCTATCGAAATAGATGTAGCTTTGTGTGCCCAGCAGGTTCTGCACCGTGATGCCTTTCACTTGGATTTTCTTCACCAAGCGTTGTTTGTAGGCATCGTAGGCATCAAGCGCATAGATGCAGTTGTGCGAGGTCTTGTGGGTGGCGGAATAGTTGAGCACAAACAGCGGCTTGAAGTTGCGCAAGGCCCTTTGCGTGGCTTCGCCCTCCATCTTCTGAGGCTCGTCCATAATGATGATAGGACGGTTGGCAGCAATCACGTCGATGGGACGGCGGCTTTGGAAATCGTCGCGTTTGGAGTAGATGATACGCGCCTCCTTGTTGGCTGCACCTTCCTTGAACGAGGTGTTGAACGCCTGCACGTTGATAATCATCACGTTGATGCTGGAGTCGCTGCTGAACGAATCGATTTGGGTGAGGTTGGCGCTGTTGTAGATGAAATAGCGGGCTTTCTTGCCGTAGAGTTCCATGAAATGCTCCTCCAGCATGGTGAAACTCTTATAGACTCCTTCACGGATGGCTATGCTGGGCACCACCACGATGAACTTAGACCAGCCGAAGCGTTTGTTCATTTCGAACATGGTCTTGATATAGACGTAGGTCTTGCCCGTGCCTGTCTCCATCTCCACATCCAACGAGCAGGCACCGAGGCCGTTGGTGGCCGCCAAGGACTTGCTCAGCGGGATGTCGTTCTGCACCTGCTGATGGTGGATGTTCTCCAACAGCTGAGTGGCGTTGAGTTCCACATCGGCATTGCGGTAGCCCACATACTCCTCTTCAAACTCGGCTTTCAGTTGCTGTTTCTGCTTGCCCAAGTCGCGGCGGTACTGCGCATTGGTCTTCGAGGGTTGTCCTGCGAACACGCTCACCATGCTTTCCACCGCATCGGTCTGATATTGTTGTATTTTGAATTTGAATTTCATCTTGTTACTGATTAAAAAGCATTTGATTGAAAACGGTATTATTAAGATCTCTTGTTATAGTTTTGGTTTTTTCTATAACCTTAATATCACTCCACTCC